>Ga0326728_10001883_pt1 | contig 71977 bp, 81 predicted proteins | sample MB3enrmetagenome_FD_207602 | JGI IMG/M metagenome (GOLD analysis project Ga0326728, IMG submission 207602) | Lab enriched peat soil microbial communities from McLean, Ithaca, NY, United States - MB31MN | ecosystem: Environmental > Terrestrial > Soil > Wetlands > Peat | place: USA: New York...
CGCTGCCGCCTCCTCGCCATGGGGCGACTATACTGGGCTGACGCCTCCCGCGTCAAGGCCGGCGGTTGGCGCTTTCGCGCGATCGCCTGTAGCCTGTTCTTCTAGCTGACCGCCTGCGGGAGCGCCTAGTCCTCAGGCCAGAACTCCTTCATCCTGCCCCGGTCCAAGGGGCTTGGCGGCATGGGCTGGGACATCGGGTTCGTCAGGCAGCAGCTCGGGCACGGGGACCTGGCGAGCATCGAGCACTACATCGCCCCGTGCCGCAGCAAAACGGGCGGCGCGCTACGGGGAGAGGAAATGACCAAGGGCAAGGTGAAGGGGATGGACAATGAGGACAGGGCGCTGGCGACCACCCTGAGGGGGGATTCTGAAGTCAATACGAGACGAGGAGGTGGAGCCGCACGAGAAAGATGTGCTGGACGAGGCGTACGACCAAATGCTGCTGTGCCTAAAGCCGTTCGACCTGTCGTTCAGGCAGGCGAGCAATGCGCTCCGGACGCTCCTCAGGGATGTGTTCACCTGGACGCTGGACGAGCAGGACAGGAAGGCGAAGAGGGTGAAGGCTCGAAAGGCTCGCAAGGCACGCAAGGACTGAACAGGAAGGGCGACTGGGCTGGCCGCAAGCTCGGAGAGGACTTCGGGTACGCCACAGAGGCGTTGTAGCACGGCAGCGTGAGGCGACCGCCCCGCTCAGCCGACCGAGAGGGTGGCGATGAGAGAGCATGCTGGCGGCGTGAGGCTTGAGAAGGCGCAGGCGGACTGCTCTGTCGCCTACTGGCGGGGACATGTCAGGGAAGGCTTGGTTACGGGGTGTGTCGCATGGGACGCAAGTGAGGGCTGCACGAGATTTCCGCAATCCCGTGGCGTTTGCGATTGGCCACTGCGTCATGGGTCCATCCGGGCGCAGATCCTCGGAGGTTTGCCGGTAGTAGCCCTCTGAGGTCGCCGGGATGGCGGCGGATTCTTGGCTGGTAACAGGGCCGGGATTCCGGGCCGGGGTGCGAAATGTGATATTCGCGTTCTCTCGTTGCGGCATCGCCACGGCCAGTCTTCCAGTTCTAAGCGGGTTGGGCCTGTGCATAGCAATGCGGGCGACCTGCACTCAGAGGCTATTTGCTGGTTTCTCCTCTCCTGCCGCTCTTTGTCGGCGGCTATGGCCGCGGCACGGTTATAGGCTTGCGCCCAGGCAATCTCCGGCCGGTTCTGGCAGCCCTTGAGGCGGAGGGACAATCCCCACGGTCCCATCTTCGCAACCAGAAGGTGACCCCGGATGTCGCAGGGGGTCTCCGCCATCGATCTCGACTTTCTTCCCTTCGAGCCTTTCCCACATCTTCCGGGCATACTCCGCCGAGATGTCCAGCAGTACGGCGTTCCTGCCAAGTTCCCTAGCCACGATGCCCGTGGTGCCCGAGCCCGCAAAGGGGTCGAGCACCAAGTCCCCAGGGCGGCTGCCAGCCTTGATGCACAGTCGTGGCAGTTGAGACGGGAACTGGGCGATGTGTGCGTCCTTGTGCTGCTGCGTGGGGATAGTCCATACATTGCGCTTGCGGCGTGTCTCCCTTGGAGGAATGCGGTTGCCCACGAGGTTCGCTTTTCCGAGCGCCTGATGCTTTTTGTTCCCGATGGGAGGCAGGAGTCTCGACCCCCCGTATTTGGCGGATACGGCAGGTTCCTCTATCGCCCTGGAGTCCCAGTAATAATTCTTCTCCTTGGCCAGCATCAGGATTACCTCATAGCAGCGGGTACACCTGTCCCTGACGCTTTCGGGCACGGGGTTGGGCTTGGACCAGACGATGTTGTCCCTGACAATCCACCCGTCATCTGAGGCTGCCACGGAGACCCGCTCGGGCACCAGACGCAGGCTCTTGGTCGCCCTGTCGTAACTGTCGCCGAGGTTCCAGAAAACGACGCCGTCGTCCTTCAGCACACGCCTCGCTTCCCGTAGGACCTCGACGGTGTGCCGCACATACTCGGCGACATTCTTCTCGCAGCCGAATGCATCGTCGGGGTTGCCGTCGTACCGGCGCAGGTCGAAATATGGCGGGCTGGTGACGACCATCTGGACGGATTTGTCCGGCAGGGGGATGGCGAATGCTGACGCAAGGATGACGGCGACCAGCGGTGCCGCAATCCAGCCCGTCTCACCTGCCGACTTGAAATCACCATCGCTCGTTTTCGTTCCCTCCAATCCTGGGGGCGTGTGCCTTCCCGCGCTTCCTCTTCTTCGCTGCCTCCTGGAAGGACCGCTTGCGCTCGCCGTTGGTGGCGGGTCTCGGCAGCGCCGCCAGACTCTCGAACCCCCGCTTGCGGTCCTGGGGGGCGGCTGGCTTGAGCGAAAGCTCGGGGTGCAGCCATTTCAAGCGTTCCTACTCTTGCTCTGCCGAGGCTTGATGCGATGCGGCTTGACCCGTGCGGTCGTTGCCGCGACCCCCTGCGGGCGTTCCGCTGGAGTCCCACCGGCTCGTCAGGCGGCTTCCTCCTTAATACTCCATGCCTTCACTCTCCGTGGCAGGCACCTGTCCCCCCAGGAAGTCCGGGACTTGGTCAAGGGAAACCTCGCCGTCTACGAGCCACGCCTTGGGGACCAGGCTCAAGCCCTTCAGGCTGGCAGGCGTGCCGTAAGCCTTCTTAGGAACCTGTAGTCTCTCGCCCGTCTCCAGCCTCACGTCATACCTAGTCCGCTTGGTCAGTTTGCCCATGCCTGCGATGACGTGCCCGGAGCGACCGTCCTCAAGCACGATGGGGACGGGCGGGTGCTTGGCCCGCTTCCCGTGTCCCGGCGTGGCGCATGGCAGGCTGCCGGAGTCGGCGGTCTCCGTGACCTCAAGGCTGTCGGTGCCGTGCGCCTCCTGTCCAGGAACGGGAACCTTGCAGTCGGTGACCTCCTCCTGCTGAGGCTCGCATCCGTTGCCGTCGCCAACTGGCACGGCGGGCCTGAACGCCTCGTAGTCCACGGCATTGTCCTCGGCGCAATCCAAAGCAACGCCGTACCCTGCGGCATGGTCGGGGTCGTCCCCCCTGGGATCGTCCATCAGCATGGTGATCGCCTCGTAGGCAGCCTGCCTCTGCTCCTGGGTTAGCCTGGCGAAGAATGTCAGCCAGTCTGAAACAGTCGTAGGCACCTTGACGACCTCAGCGTCCACGACCTCGCCCTTGCCGTCCCCTTCCTCTTTCGCCTCCCCCCCTTCCCTTGGGCGGAGCCCTTTGGGGTAGACATTTTCATAGATATAGCCAAGGCTGGAGTTGAAGAGGAGCCTCACCGCACGCTTCTTCGTGTGGACTGGCTCTCCCCTAATGACGATGGGCTGCCCGTCTGGCGTGAGGGCTGGACCGCTCTTTCCCTGGTTGTCAAACATCTTCAGGAAAGAGCGTATGTCGCCAGCGTGGGCGAGGATGAAATCCCTCTTGTAGGTGTCAATCTGGATGCAGGTATCCCCAATCTGCTCCATCCTGGCGACCTTCTGCGCCAGGGTAAGCCTGTCCGCCTCCTCCTCAGTCAGGGGCTTGAGGGTTCCGTTGTCAAGACCCGCAAACCTTGGCAGCGCAAGCAGCCTGCTGCTGGTGGCGATGATCGCCTCCAGCCTGTTGCTGTCTCCCATTGGTTCCTCCCTTCTGGACTTCGTCAACTGGCGGACGAAGTGACTTTCTGTCGTGCTGGACCCTGACCCACCTGGTCGGTGGGGCTGGGTCACGCTACCTAATACTCGAAATATTGAAAGATCCGTGAGGTTCCCGCCAGACTCCTGCAGTCCTACGACTGCATGGAGCCACCATATGCCTCGGAGCCGAAGCACCATATCCATTCCTGACCTGTAAGGCGCTGGGGCTGGCACCCTGCCGTCCACGTCGACCGTGCTGGCGTGACCGCCCTGAGCTTTGGGCTGAGGTCAAGGGCAGGCGGACCAAGCCCTGCTTCCAGACCTTGCGAACCTGCCCCGAGGCAGTATTAGCCCTATGTGCATGACCTGGCACAACCCGGGACCACAGGAAGCCTACGGGGAGCGGCATCAGCGAAGCTGAGGCACGGCAGCCTCTTCACCGGCGTGGGGGGCATAGACCTCGGTCTTGAATGGGCGGGATTCGAGACCGTGTGGCAAGTCGAGAACAACGCTTTTGCAAGGAAGGTGCTGGAGAGGCACTGGGAGGACGTGCCCAGGTTCACCGACGTGAGGGAATGTGGAAGAGATAACCTTGAGAGAGTCGACATCATCAGCGGCGGCTTCCCCTGCCAGCAGGTTTCCTGCGCCGGGAAGCGGGAAGGAATCGGTACTGCGGAATGTCCCACTGAGCGGAGCGGGCTCTGGTTCGAGTTCCTCCGCATCGTCCGGGAGCTACGACCCCCCTGGGTGCTCGTTGAGAACGTTTCTCGCCTCCTGCGTACGGGGGACGGCGACACGGTTCTCTCCGACATGGAGCGAGCGGGCTACTCCTGCACGCCGCTCGTGGTGGGGGCTGAGATCCTCGGCGCCCCGCACGAGAGGAAAAGGGCGTGGATACTCTGCCGCGACAAGGCTGCCGACCGCCCCGGCATCGGAGCGGTGATGACCGGGCGCCGGGCGCTCCCGCAGGAGTGCCAGCGGAGGATGGAGGAAGCCCGTGGGAGGTGGGGCTACTGGAAGGATGAGCTCAGGGGAGGGTCACTGGGCACTTGCCTTCCCAGGACAATAACCCCCACGGCAACTGCAATCCTGGTGAAAGACTGGTCATGGGACGACTTCATCCAGCTTCCAAGCGGGCGCTGGAGGAAGAGGACCAAAAGCGGGAAGGTCGACGGCTCGATGTCGTGGGCGCAGGAGATGGCGGCGAGGGCGGCGGCACAGGGAAACCCGAGGCTGGAGCCCACGCCGGAATTCTGCGAGGACTTCATGGGGTTCCCCGCCGGATGGACGGAGCTCGGAGCCGACCCCGTGGCTGCCCGGTACGCCAGAATCGTTAGGGGAGTTCGTGGGATTCCCGACTGGGCGGACCGGCTTCGAGCCCTCGGAAACGCCGCAGTGCCGCAGATTCCGATGCTCATAGGATGCTTCATCCGGCGCTACGAATCCCAGCCTGCCGTCCCGGCGGACGGTGGGGTCCAAGAGCCCTGGGAGGGCTTCCTCGGGTTCTCTTTGAGGGCGTGGCTTGTCACCGCCGTGCAGGGGATTGCCCCAGGGTGCCGCTTGGCGTGGAAGCAGAGGACTACGCCCGGCGGTCGCCGGTACTGGGAGCTCAAGTCAGTGCCACCCCGCACGGAAGAAGGCGGGCACATCGAGGACGCGCCTTGTTCAAGGATCCCAGTATTAGGAGCAAGGGAGGGCGGTCAACCGCCCTCCGAGATCAAGGAGACGGGAGGAAAAGGAATGGCAGCAAGACCGGAGGCACCAGTCAAATGTGCAGGGGGAGCGACCAGGAAACCGAACCCCGCAACCAACAAAAAGAAGAAGAGGTCGCCCCAGCAGGAACAGTACTACAGGGCGATCGCGATGTCCGATGCGGACCTCGGGGCTGCGATAAAGGACCCGACCGAACGCATCGCCAGGCACCTCGACAGCGCCAATGCCCACGACGGGGAGGCAAGGAAGGAGCGCGCGGAGGCGCAGCGCGAGTTCCGGCAGAACCTCGCGCTCTACTACGAGGCGAAGCAGCGGCTCCTCAACCCCGGCTACCGGGCGGACATCAACGGGGGAAGGGACAGGACGCCCGGCGACAACGGGAAGAACTTCGGGGCTCCCGACTGGGCAACGTTCAACAAGCGGTGCAAGGCCTATAGCCTGCAGCACGCCGACCGCATGCTGAAGGCATTCGCCAAGGCACACGGGCTGCTCACCGACGAGGGGGAGAACATCGACGACCCCGAGGACGAGGAGGAGGCAGCAGGGCGTCCGCAGCCGCGCCGGACGGAAGACCCGACCGCGCAGAGGAGGTACGAGTTCATCGCAGCCGCCGCGATGGACATCGCCAGCAAGAATCCCGAGGGCGAGGTCGAGAGGCAGATACTGGCGGCGGCAGAATACCTGCCCGCGCCCCTGATGCCTGTCCCGCCGGACCTCTTCACGGAAGTGCTCAATTTCCTGACCAGCATTCCGACAATGGTTGCTCATGCCGGCATCATTGCCGAGGCAAGGCAGCTCGCTGCCAAGATGCGCCTGCACAAGCCAGTGCCCGAGGCTGCCGCGGTCCCGGCGGAAATCGCGAAGGAGGAAAAACGCAAGCGCGACAAGCGCCTTGAAAAGAAGAACGGCGGGCCGCCGGGGGGCGCAGCATGCACGCCGCGCACAAGCGGGACTTCTGAACATGTTCAGAGGTCCGCCACGGCGGCGGAAGGAACTGGCGGGACTGCGCCCACGAGCAAGGTAGAAGCCCGCAGGCTCAGGAAGGCAAAGAACCAGAGGGACTATTGCCGGAGGCAGAAGGAGGCGCAGTCTACGGCAATGGCAGCCACGCCATCCGCGCCACGGGATGCCGGTTCCCTGGAAGCGGCAAGCCAGGACGAGGCGCAGCCTGCCGCCGCTCCGGCCCCTGGGCACGGCGAAGCCAGGGGGCACACATCGCCGCCCAGGGTCACGGCGTGTACGCCAGCCCTTGGTCCCGAGGAAGAGGAGCGCAAGCACGGGACCTTGGATGCCGTATCCAGTCACCCAGGTCGCAGGAACGGCGACTTCGTCCTTAATGAGGAGGGCAGATGGGAGTATGACCCTGAAGACGGAGCCCAGGCGCTGTGCGGGAGGCTGGGGGCCCCGCCCGTCGCAGGCATCGTTCCGCAGCACGCTTGCATTCAACCACCCGCCCGGCCAGCGGCGTAACCGGCGGGAGCCGGGGCAGGCGGACCAGGGAAGGCAGCTGGCCAACAGGCAATAACCCCTGCCGCGCGGCGGTCCAGGCCAAGGCAAAGAAGAAGTCTGGCCCCGGCTGGCTTGCCGCCGGGGCGGGTATTGGGGGACACAAGGTGGCGGGTCCGGAAAGCACGGCACGGGACAGGATTCTGACGCGTGCACAGATGCCGCTGCCTCCAGCCCGCGATCTTTTCCTGACAGGCGGTATTAACGAGCTGGCGGTACGACATTCGGGTGGCGACCTACGCCGCAAGCCGCCCGTGGGCGGCAAGGAGAGCAAGAATGAGCAAATGTTTCGAAGCGAAGGGCGCGGGGATACCCGACACCGAAGGGTGGATGCGGGCCTGGCATTCCTACCCGCTGTTCGAGGGGATGGAATGTTTCCATGTGGACCTAGGCCAGGGACTGAGCGCTGTTTATTTTTATCCCGATCCTGCCGACCTGCGCAAGCGCCTTGCGGCGCTGGAAGCCGACCCGACGCCAATCGTGGAGTCGCTGAGGGCGTGGTATTGCCTGCCGGAGGAGCAAGGCATAGACCCCTTTGCCCAGGTTCCGTGGGTGCTCAAGAAAATGCACGGATTCGTCGATTGCTATGAGAAGGCGTTCGCCGGCAAGACGGAGTGGAAGCCGGTGCGCCTCCGGCTCTTCGAGCAGGAAGAAAAGGAACGGGAAGAGGCCGACCTTGCAATCGACTCCGCACCGCCCCCCGATGGGGAAGGAGATGATGGCGAGGGCCTTGCCGGGCAGGAGGTGGAGTGGGGCGACCCGTCCTTGATGGAGGGAGGACGCAAGTACGAGGAGACCCCCTCGCAAAGGCACAGGGAACCGTACATCATACTGTGGTAGGCTAACCGCCCCTGCGGTCCCGGCAACCGGCGTTCAGCCAATCGGGAAAACCTCGCGGGGGGGGGCCCGGGCCATTGGCTTCCCGATGAGCCGCGGGATTGTTCGCGCGGTTACCTGATGCTCTGGCATCCCACGACCGCTCTGGACGGCCTGCTGCAGACTCCTAAAGGAAGCCTTCATGACACATGGCCCTATCGCTGTTTGGAACGTCCGATTCCGCACAAGGCGAAACTGGGACGGCATCTGCGCGAGCGGTGTGGGGGCTGTTCGAGGCGGAGTCCGATGTGCCGCCCTACGACCTTGCCAGCAGCCATGTGGAGGGGCGGCGGCCAGGGATCTGACGCCGCGGCGGGGCAGTTCGCGGGATCGTCATCCCGACTGCAAGCACGGTGCTGCTGACCCCGGACTCCTGCGGATGGCTGGCCAGCCGGCTCGACGGGCCGAGGAGGAGGCCCGGCGGACCCTCCATACCCCTCATACCCCCGAGATCCCTTAGACACCCTAGCCTCCTTAGACCCCCGAGACAGTCTGCCCTCCGAATTTCGGGGGCCTGCGGGAGGGGGTCTCCGGGGTTCCCCAACTGAATTTTAACTTCCTGATTCTGTTGCCCTTGCTTGGAGGTCTCGGGGGTCTGGCCTGCCTACCAATATAATATAAGGACAAACCCCTTCTTTGGTTACTTTCTTCGCCGCAGGATAGGCTACAGGCGTGTCCCCTTGGGGCAGTACATTGGGAAACCCTGTGCGGTGCGCCGGGGACCGGGCAGGGGGGCTTCCCAACTGACGCCACCGCCATGCGCATCCTCACCTGACTGTGATCCGAGTTCTGCACTGGGTGCCTTGGATTTCAGGGATTTTCAGTTCCACGTCTATCCAGTGCTTTAGTGAAGCCTTTTTTATTTCGTTAATTGGGAGGAGAAGATGTTGCTACGCACAGTCGACGGCCTCGCACCCGACACAATCAAGTCGTACCGGAGCAAATTGCGGCGCCTCTGGACGAGCCTTCCTGCGCTCGGACCGGACCAGGCACGCATCGCGGCCCAGAAGATTGCCCAGTTGGAGCAGCAGCTCGGGATCAAGGCGGGCGATGTTCCCGGTCCTGGACGCCCCCGCCGCTTCCGCTAGGCTCGAACGCGGGAACCCGAGACCGGAAATAAATAAAAAAGAAACTACCGGGTTCCTATACAAGGCCACCCCGCAGGGCGGCCTTGGGAACGGGGGCCAGGCTTCCGCCCCTGCGATCCCAATCCACGGAAGCGGAGTACCCTTAAGATGGAAAACCTAGCACCAGCAGTAGACCAGACGGCGGCTGCCGGATGGAACCCGGGCATCGGCGGGGCCGAGTCCGCAAGCATCCTCGACCACAATCCCTTGCCCGCCCCAAACGGGGAAGGACAAGCGACGACCGAACCTCCCAAGCCAGCCGCCACACTCCCAAGCCATGCCACTGATGAAAAGCCAAACGGCACACCGGCGGCCCAGTGCGCGGCGGCGGCGAAGGCCCCGGCGAAGGCCACGAGGAAACCCCTCCTCGACCCGGAAAAATATCGCAAGGCGAAGGCCCCGGCTGCCGAAGAGGCGTTCTCGGACGGGGCGCAGACCACCATTCCAGTACGGAAGCCCGGAAGCCGCAACTTTTTCCGTGTCCACCCCGACGAGGAATGCCGATTGTACAACGTCCCGGTCGTGGAAGATGAAAAGAGGGAAACCTACATCCTCGCACCTGACCTTGAAATCCCCGAAGACCTTGAGCGGTTCGTATCACACGTCAACTTGGTCACGTGTCTGAACCATAAAGGAACCCTTTTCCTGTGGCCTTATAAAAACTCCACCAATGATTGGTCCAAATCGGCGAGCCGCATCGTCCGCCGGGCCGTCAGCGAGTGGGTCCGCCTGAGGGCGGACATGGACGCCAACGGGTACCGGGTCGAGACGGCGCCCGCCGAGCTTCGGGCCGTCGAGCCCACGTGGCCCAAGATGACGTTCGAGGAAATCCTCAACACCGCATTCGAGGACAAGTGCATCGACTCGCTCGACCATCCCGTGATCCGCAGCCTCAGGGGGCTTGGCTATGGCCCTGCCCTCTAGCCTCAGCGGCATCGGCATCCGTGACGCCATCGTCCTGGATGCCGAGTTCGTGCCCCGCACGGGCGAGCCGGTCATCCCGGTCTGCCTGTGCGCCAAGTCCCTCGGCACAGGGCAGGAGTGGCGCATGTTCGCCGAGCCGGGCATGCGCCAGGCCTGTTCCCTGCCTATCGAATCCGACATCCTCTACGTCAGCTTCAGCGCCCCGGCGGAGTGGTCCTATTTTCTGGCCTGCGGGTGGGAACTCCCGCCGACAATCCTCGATCTGTATGCCGAGGAGATGCTCCTCACCAACACCCGGAAGGACGAAAGGGGCAAGCGCTACGTGCCGACGCTGCTCCTGACCCTGGCCAAGTACGGGCTGGATGCGATGGCGGCCGCCGAGAAGGAGGAGATGCGGGGCCTCATCCTGCGCGGCCACCCGTTTTCGGCGGACGAGCGGGCGGCAATCCTGGACTACTGCATGGAGGACGTGGCGGGCACGGCGGGGCTCCTTCCGGCCATGCTGCCGTACATCAACGTTGAGGAAGCCCTCCTGCGGGGCAGCTTCACGAGGGCCGTGGCATGGATAGAGCACAACGGCATCCCCGTCGACCGGCCCGGATACGAGCGCCTGGTGCGGAACTGGCCCGAGCTGGCTTCGTCGCTGGCCCGGCGCATCGAGCAGGAGCACGCATACGGGGTCTACTCGCCGGGCAAGGACGGGAGGATGAGGTGGAGCGAGGCGGGGTTCAACGCGATGGTCGAGCGCCTGGGCCTTGCGGGCGAGTGGCCACGCACGGCGTGCGGCAAGCTCAGCATCGCCGACCCCGGCAACAGGCCCGACGACGAGCAGACCTTCAAGGCGATGGCGCAGCGCTATCCCTACCTTGAGCCTCTCCGCCAAACCCGCAAGTTCCTCACGACGCTGCGCCATTTCAACCTGCCCATTGGAAGCGATGGCAGGTGTCGAGTGCATCCCTGGCCCTGGTGGACGGCGACTGGGCGTAGCCAGCCGAAGGGCGGGGGCTTCATCTTCTCGCTCCCCGCCTGGGCACGTTTCCTCATCAAGCCCGGCGTCGGGCAGGCGCTGGCCTACGTGGACCTCGTCGGCGCGGAGTTCGGCATCGCCGGGGCGCTGTCCGGCGACCGGGCGATGCTCGACGCATACCGTTCCCGCGAGGACGTCTACCTCCGCCTGGCGAAGGTGGCCGGGGCCGTGCCTCCCGACGCCACGAAGAAGTCGCACCCCGACGAGCGGAAGCTGTACAAGGTCGGGATGCTCGGGGCCCAGTACGGCCAGACGGCGGCAGGGCTGTCGAGGAACGCGGGCATCCCGCTATGGGTCGCCGAGAAGGTGCATCGAGACCTGCGCAGGGCGTACCAACGGTATTGGCGCTGGAGCGAAGACGCAATCCTCCGCGTCGAGGTCTCAGGGAGGATATCCACGCCGCTGGGGTGGAGCATGCCGGTCGACAAGGAGACCCCGTCCACCACGCTGTCCAACTTCCCGATGCAGGCAGGCTGCGCCGAGATCATGCGCCTGGCGGCATCCTTCATGGTCGACGAGGGGCTGGCGCTCTGCGCCACCGTGCACGATGCGGTCCTGATTGAGGCCCCGATTGGGCAGATTGACGCCGATGCGGAAACCGCCAAGCGCTGCTGGGCACGGGCCAGCGAAATTGTGCTCGGCGGGTTTGCGCTGGACGCCGACGCCAAGGTTGTCCGCTACCCCGACGTTTACCACGATGAGGACGGAGAGGAAATGTGGAACCGGCTCCAGGAAGCCTTGGTGGACGTCGAAGGGTCGAGGCCCCGTTTGCGGGCGAGGGCGTAACATCTTCTGTGCTGCCGGGAAGTTTTTCTGGGACTTGCAGCCCTGAGAAAAATGAAATATCCGTCTCCTAAACAAGGGAGCGATTTAGCGAAGAGATTCCGGCTCCCTGTTTCTCGATCTGAGGAGGCACGAGCATGGAAGAAATCGTCACGGTGGAGAGCGGCACGCAGATCGTCCAGGGACTGCCGTCCGGCGCAGCCATGGAAGCCCAATCGGTGGAACAGCAGAAGCTGGCCGACGAGATTCGCCGATTGTGGCCGGCGCATGTGGAAGCGAAGGCCGCCGCCAGGAAAGCGAAGGCGGAGCTTAGGGACATCCGCAGGCGGCTGGCCGGGCCGCTGTCCGAGATGAAGATGCTGCTGGCGAAGCCCGGAAGGAACGGGGGCTGGTCGTCCTTCCTGCGGTGTGAGGGAATTGCAAAAGCGACGGCCGAAAGGCTGGCTAGGAAGGGCGGCGAAGCGGGCGGCACGCAGCTGCAAGCGATGCCGGTCTCCGGCACGTCCCTCGGAGAGCCGTCCGGCGCTTCCGGCTCGCCGTCCTGCGGGACAGGCTACGGGGCTGCCGAGGCGGCCTGCCCGGCCCCGCTGCCTCTTGAAGGCGATGGGAATCCGGCAGACGCCCCAGCAGCCGACCCGGCTCCGCAGCTTTCCGGCGACATCCCCGCCACTGCGCACGAGCCGCCCGCCTCGGCCCCAACAACTGACCCCGCTCCTCAGCCATCCGGTGGAACACTGGCCGCCATCGAGGAGCCAGCGGTGGAGACCGCGGCAACACCCACCGAGGCCGGGCAGCCCGCTGAGGCTGCTGCCGAAGCCTCCGGGGGCGATGCCGCTTTGGCTCCGGGCGGGCCGGGAGCGGCCGTTGCCGCTGCGGGCGATGGCGGCGTGCTGTAGCCCAGGGACCGGCGGAGCATTGGCTGGCGGAAACCCGGGGTATCCTGCGACTTTCGCAGGTTCGGATGCGTCGGCAGCCGCCCCGCGCCCGGACGCGCCAGCCAGGAAAGGCAGCCGCAAGCCTCCGGCGGGCGCCCCGACGAACGACCTCGTCCTCAGCGCCTGCCGGGGCACCAGTGCGGACCTGTTCCCTCAGGTGATGTCCCTTTACGTCGCCCCAGGGAGCACCGTCGCTGACGTCACATTCGGGAGAGGCGTTTTTTGGAGGAAGATTCCCGAGGGCACATACCGCCTCCTCGCCACGGACTTGAAAGACGGAGTCGATTGTCGGAATCTCCCCTACCGAGACGCCTGCATCGACTGTGTGGTATTCGACCCTCCCTACATGCATACGCCCGGTGGGACTGCCCACGTGAATCACCAGAACTATGAAGGCTATTATCGTAACAATTCAGCGGCGAATGGGTCGGGAAAGAAATATCACGAGGCTGTCCTCGACCTATATTTCAAAGCTGCTGACGAGGCACATCGGGTCCTTCGAGACATGGGAATCTACATCGTCAAGTGCGGGGACGAGGTCTGCTCGAACCGGCAGCGCCTGACCCATGTGGAGCTGGTCAACGGGCTGGCCCAGAAGGGATTCGCCGTGGAAGACCTGTTCGTGCTGGTAAGGAACAACCGGCCCGGCGTCACGAGAGTAATTCGCCAAGTTCACGCACGCAAGAACCATTCGTGTTTCCTGGTGTTCCGCAAGACAGGGCACGGGCGGCTTGCCAGTCCCAGGCAGGAGTCCGAGCAAGGGGGAATGGGAAGATGGCAATGAGAAATCTGCAACGTAAGAAACCGAGGATGGCCGATGTGGACTTGGCCGTGGCAGCCGTGGAGGGCAGCCCCAGCGTCATGGACATGCCGATGGCGGGATTCGACCCTTCGCCGACCAGTCTCGACCTGCCCGAAAAAGAACACCGGGGAATGTGCTCCCGCTGCGGCCGGCCTGCCGTGGGCCGGTGCCCCGAATGCGGCTCCCCGCTCTGCGACGACCATGCAGAAGAAGTGCTGTAGTTCCCCTCGGGGCCGAGTGCCATCGGGGCAAGAATTCGGAAGGCTGCCCGAAGGCTCGACGCTCGGCCCCTTCGCCTGCCATGGCCAGACCAGCCGCTCGCCTAGAGATGTGTCAAGCCCCAATATGGGCAACAATATGCTTCACATGGCTGAGCCTATTTTTCGGGGCATGGAACGGCTTAGGCGGCTTTCCAACAAGTTCTTGAATTGGTCCTTGCCCCCTCTTACTACATTCTCTAGGTCAGCGAATCCGACGCCTGAAAATTCTTCGTCGTCCAAAGGCTTGCAGAACCACAGATGACCTTGAATTGCGATTTGATGGCCGTTCCTGTTTCGGTATATGGCGTAGTCGGAGCCCACTTCTACTAGGCTGAAGCCGGTTTCTTCAAGAAGGGTGCCACAAAGGCCAGTAATTTTGGCTGCTTTCTGCTCATCCTGTGGGGAAATGGGAGAAGGCGGCTTGCTGGCCGTTGCAAAGGGAGAGTCCGCTTTCTTAACTCCGGCCATGCGATGCCCCCCTCGTGCCAGGCTCTCACATACTGTAATCGTACACTGCACAGCCGGATTTTCAACTCCGAATTCCCGAGGGTGGCTCCATGGCAAATTGGCTCACACTTTTGTTCCCTTCTTCCTCTTCTTAATAGCTGGCTTCCTCTCTGGCTCGACCTTCGACACATCCGATATGACTTCCTCAAATGGCAGGGGAATCCGAAGCGGGCCTTCGCGCTTTGGTTTTTGCCTTTTTTGGCTTCATTGGAAGCTTCTCCAATCCGTCCATCTTATGGAATACTTTCCTTCCCACATAATAACGGGCCCGCATGCACAGACGAATCTCTTCTGACGAGTAAATTCAATTGAGGGAGTTTTCAGAAGGGAAAGGTGCGGGCGATTGGCACCAGCAGGGCTAGGATGTGCTAACATCACAGGGATGAGCCAGCAAGCCGAATCCCCCTCGGCCAAGCCGGGGGATCCTTGCCCCCTATGCGGCAAGGGAGCGCTCGTCCCCTCGCCATCTGGGCTGAATTTGCTATGCCGGACGTGCGACAGAATCACCTTGCTGCCCCAGCCGCACAGGCCGGATGACCGACCCGACGCCAAGCGGCATGGGCGGATTCCCGGCAGACACAGAAAGCGCTTTTAAACACCTCCAAACCGCCCCACCGCTGCGCCCCCAGACTTTGCGCCAGAGGGTGATTCCAGCCCGCTTCGGCGCTTACCCATGATTCCGGTGTGGCGGGGTGGTGCAGAAGTTTCCTGGGCTTTTTGTACCAAGCTGGTGGGGCTATCTCGACGACGACCTGATCCTGCTCCCACAATCCCCGTGAGCAAATGCCGACCACTGCCTCGCATAACCCCAGCGACCTCTTCAATGCTCGACAGCTGGTAGCGAACGCAGCTAGCCATAATCCTACTGGACGGCCACGGACGCGGAAGAGAATTCTCCTCGCGATGGGGTTGAGGTTCCTCCCCGCAACTCCTTGACAGCCGTCCTTGCATTGCATACAGTGGGCGCCGAACGGCGATTTCAACATCGCAGTCCTTACAATCCAACGGAGAGAGGAAGAGCAGAATCAATGATGACAAAATCCCAGGTCGTCGCGCATTTGGCCGAGAAGGCGGGGATCCCCAAGAAGACTGCCGCAGCGGTTCTCGCAGAACTCGTCACGGTGGCCGCGAAGGAAGCCAAGAGCAGTGGGCAGTTTGTGGTTCCCGGGCTGGGCAAGGCGGTGAAGGCAAATCGCAAGGCCCGAACGGGCCGCAATCCCCAGACCGGCGAGGCCATCCAGATTCCGGCCAAGACGGTGGTGAAATTCCGCCTGGCGAAGGCGTTCAAGGACGCGGTGGTGCCTCCCAAGAAGAAGTAGCCTCCATCGAGGCCGGCTTTCCTCAAGGGACGGAAGTCACCGAAGCCCCGTCTTCCGGCCGCAACACGTGTGTCAATATGGCGAACGGCATTCGCGCAATCGCCTCCGGGGGCGACCAGTAATTTAGGGAGTTGCAATTGGTCGTGCACTGGAGTATGAAGGGAGCATGCTTACAGGAAAGGAGGCATGACTGACTCCACCTGGAATGCATATGACTGCGGATTCCGATGATGGTGATGGGTGATTCCGATTTGATCGTGATGGTTATTTCCGAACGGAATAATCATCACGGTCGGAGCGAAGCGACGCTGGCGCTCTTATCGTGCTTGAAGTGACCGGCATCGGTCAACTGGAATTTGGTTCCGACTGCATTTTGTTTCGTCTCCTTCCTTGAGAATAAGACCCGTCGCCGCGCGGTGGAAATGTGGAAATCCGGCGCCTTGGTTTTTTGCCGGATTTCCAAGCCCGGTGGAAAGCGTGGGAAACTCGCTTTGGGAGTTTTCCACGCTTTCCACGGGGCGTCATTTCCACGGCGCTTTCCCCCTCCGGGCGCTCGGAGCGTAGCGACGCGAGTTTTGTCACCTGCCTGCCAGTTCAGGGCAGTGTTCTCGGAGCTGAGCGATGCGGTGCATTCCTTGCTACGCTCTTTGCGCATCGATTCGCCACGCAGCTCGATACGGTGAGCGTTGTGCACCAGCCGGTCGAGAATGCTGTCGGCCAAGGTCGGATCACCGATCTGCTCGTGCCACTTGGCTACCGGTAGTTGGCTGGTGAGAATCATCGAGCGCATCTGATAGCGGTCCTCGCAGATTTCTAGGAAGTCGCGGCGCTCGCTTTCCGCCATCGGAGCATGCGCCCAATCATCGACGATCAGCACGTCGATGCGGGCCAGCCGAGCCAGACGAGCTCCCAGGCTCCCGTCGGCGCGGGCCAGGGCCAAGTCGCGAAACAGTTGGGGAGCGCGAACAAAGTAAGCAGTGAAACCGTCCCGGCACGCCTTCTCAGCCAGGGCGCAGGCGAGCCAGGTTTTCCCCACCCCGGTCGGTCCCAACAGAAAGACGTGCTGATGCTGCGCGACCCAGGTGGAGTTTTGGGTCAAGGAGCGGACCAGCGAGCGGTCGAGGCCGCGCGGGGTGCGGAAGTCGATGTCCTCGATCGAAGCGCGATAGCGGAATTTGGCCTGGGTGAGGCGGCGAGCCAAAGCGCGGTTCTGCCGCCACGTCCACTCCTGATCGACCAGCAGGGCGAAGCGTTCCTCGAAGCTCAGCCCCGCCAGGCCGTCGCGTTGAGCCGGATCGGCTTGGGCGCGATAGCCCTCGGCCATGCCGTGCAAGCGTAGGTTCTCAAGTTTGTCTAAAGTCGGTTGATTTAGCATTCGTTCTCCTTTGCGGCATAAAGTGGGAGTTGCGGTCCCGTCGAGCGAGATGAGGCGTCGAAATACGAAGCGCCACGAAGGTTCTCGTGCGCGAGTGGCAGGGAGGGCGGCTGCGGCTCCAGGGGCTGGCGGTCGAGAGAGCATTCCAGAATCGACTTCACGCTGTGGTAAGAACAAGCGCCGGTCGCGACGGCTCGCCGCGAGGCTGCCTCCAGGCGCTGGTTCGAATAGCGCGTGCCCAGCCGCAGAATCCCCAAGCAGGAGCGGTAGCCCATCTCCGGGTGCGGCTTACTTTTGAGGATCTCGGCGAACAACTGCGCCGTGGCCGGGCCGACCGTCTCGGCCCAGTGGAGGAGGCGCGAGGGCGGCCAAGCCAGATGCTGCTGATGGCTCTTGGGGCGATGCTCGTTAACCGTCGTGGCTTTATAAGGCTGATGGCTGCGGGCGTGGGAAGCGACGCGCTGGCCGCGGTGAAAGATCTCGATCGTCGTCGCCGTGGAGCGAATCTCCACGACCTGGCCGGTGAGCGTGTAAGGAACGCTGTAGAAGTGGAGGTCGAACTGGACGTGGTAGTCAATGTTGACGCGCGCTTGCGTCCAGTGATGAAGCTGGAAGCGCTCGGCGGGCAGCGGCCCGAGAGCGGGCCTGTCCAGCTCCTGAAACAAGCTGGCACGACAGCCGGGGCGCTTGCGGAAGGGACGGTGGTTGAGCTTCTCCAGCAATTCGCGGATGGCCTGGTTGAGATCCGAGAGGCTGAAGAAGCGGCGATGGCGGAGAGCGGCGACTACCCAACGTTCCACCACCAGCACGGCATTCTCCGCTTTGGCCTTGTCGCGGGGCTTCGAAGGACGGGCGGGCAGGACGCCGACGCCGTAATGCTGGGCCATTTCCTGATAGGCGGGGTTGAGGTCGGGTTCGTAGCGGCAAGCGCGGCTGACGCCGGTGCGAGCATTGTCAGGAACGACCAGCCTCGGAACGGCAGCAAGAAATTCAAAGGTGCGGACGTGAGCGCCCAGCCAGTCTTCTAATCCTTGGCTCCAAGTGGCTTCGGCATAGGTGTAGTTGCTGGCGCCCAGAACAGCGACAAAGATGAAAGCCGGATGATCCGGTCCGCCCTTCGGGTCATGGATGGGGACCGTATCCCCGGCGTAATCCACGAAGAGCTTTTCGCCGGCCTTGTGCTCGTGGCGGAGCACCACGTCCAGACGACGGTGCCAGCCATGGTAGAGTTCGCAGAAGCGGCTGTAGCCGAAGCCCTCGGGATGGTTCTGGCGGTATTCCTCCCACAGGAGTTGCAGCGTCAGGTGACGGTTGGATTGCAGCTCCTGATGAAGGTGCGCAAAGTCCGGCGTGGGCCGACGGGTTTCGTAGCGACGCAGGCGATGTCCGAACAGCGTCTCTTCCAGCCGGGCCTCGTCCCAGCCTTCCGGCAGCGGCCAACTGACCCCTGCCGCCCGCATGCGTTTCAGGCACTTCGAAACGCTGGCTTGCGAGATCGAACAACTGCGAGCGATCTGATCTTGGCTCAGGCCCAACTCGAACCGAAGCCGCAGCAACTCGGTGAATTTTCGCATGGACAACCTTGGTGTTGGCAATGTGGATTCCTCCTGCTTCCAGAGGAACCTCAATTGCCCGATTGTTGTCCAGCGTCGCTCGCCCTAACCCTGCCTCTCAGGAACAGATTCTGACACCCTCCCGCGCCTCCTCCAAAATCGAGCGGCTGAAAACCGGAAGGGCCATCCCTTCACCCCGGAATGCTTATTACGATCCCCGGAATCGCCATCACGATGACCGCGGAATCGTTATTACGATCATTTCGGAATGCCCATCACGATCATCTCGGAATCGCCATTACAGTGCCCCGGAATCCACACCGGCACCTCAAAATTCCAGTTCCCTCGCATCCGCCAAGTAGCAAAACCTTGCCTGCCGGCGGAAACGGCTGACTCTGGCAGCACGCGATGTTTGGGTTGGCTAAGAACGGCCTGATAAGTGCGGGCCGGAGCAAGGCGAGATCCTACCGATTGCTAAGATCCCTCTCGTACCAGATGCGCATCCACTCCAGGTCGACCCTGGGATCGGCCTTCTCCGCGCATTCGAGGGCTTCAGCTTTGTCAGCGGCTGGCCCTTCCCAGACGATCCACTCGTGGGCTCCTGGCCGGTCTTGGGCAGCCGGGCCTGAAACGGCTTCGATATCGCCGTTGATGAGCGCAGTTCTCGGAGTCACCCAGGACGCCTTACGGAGACGTATTCGAGAAGGCAAACTGAGGCCTGTACGTGTTGGGGGGAGGGTTCTGCTTCAAACGGATGAGTTGAAGAGATTCCTCGAAAGCGAGAAGTAATCCCCGATTCCCCACTCGCTCGGAAGGAGGCCCTACTCCGGAAGGCCCTCATGGGTCGCCGAAAGACCATCGCGCCTTTGGTTGCTTCTGAAGGCTGGGCCGGAGGAAAACTGAAAACTAAGCATCTCCCGGAGTTGTGATACTTGACCTTCGCGACCTTTCCCGGCTGCTAGTGGCGTAGAGATTCAACTCAATGCGGTTTGATATCCCGAGCTTCTCATAAATGCGGAACAAGTGGTTCTTGACCGTGTGTGCGCTCACGCCGAGCTTCACGGCAATTTCTTGGTTAGTGAGGCCTTCGACCACCATGCTCACAACTTGCTCCTCCCGCCGGGAAAGCAGCGGGATGCCTTTGGCGCTAACCATGCGGACTGGTTCCCTGTCCCCTAAGGTCTTAACGATCCATAGGAGTTCCCGACTATTAGCCCAGACCTGCCCGGCGTGTACACATCGTATACATTTACACAGGACCTCGAAGGGATCGGTCTGACAAGCGACACCTTTGGCACCTGCGGAGAAGGCGTCGATCACCTGCTCCGATTCAGAGCAATCCAGTAGCAGGATGGGACGCGTACTTGGGGCAGAAACGCGCAGCTCTCGAACAACCTTAACACCCCCCTGGGGATCACCTTCCAGGTTCGAGCTGATCACAGCTACATCGGGTTGATGCTCAGCTACCTGCTTAAGAAGCTCTTTTGGTGTGTGTACGCAGCCCGCAACAACGAAGCGCCTCCGCTGCGCCTTCAGCGCACGGCACAGCAACTGGCCGGCCATCGCAGTGCGTTGGGCGACAATAACAGATATAGGCATGGGCGTGAACTCTCCTTCCCGCTGCGGTCGCTTGTCACGCCAAGCCGATAAAGCGGATGACCAATTATATAAATACACCTCCAGAAAGCAAGAGGAAAGCCCAGTCATCCGTTGCCAAATTAGTAACTCTCATCCAGGCGCTCCATACAACCTGAGTGAGACGAATCTTGGGCCCGCTTAGGAACAATCTTCCCAATCTGGATAGGGCCGATCGTCTCCCCTCCTAATAGTACTTTCACCATAGTGGTGGGGGAGGCTTTTGGCCTCTCCAGATGGGGCCCATCGTCTCCGCTCCTAATAGTACTTTCGCCGTACTAGTGGGGGAGCCTTTTGGCCTCTTGCGGAGTTTTTGTTGGGTGCGTAAACTTCGCGGGCATGGGCCAGCGGAAGGGTCATATCCGAGCCGTCCAATAGTGTGCCGCCGCGACAGATGACGCCCCGCCGCTTATCGGCGAGCGAGGGGTGAGGTGGGAACCGATGAAACAACCAGTAAAAAACATAGAGGACATCGTACAGCCCCGAAAATACAACCGCTACTGGCTCGAGGTTCCCGTGATTTTCTCATGGAAAGGTGCGCAGGAAATTCGCGAGCGGGGCGTAGGTCTCACGCATGACCTCAGTGTGAGAGGAGCATATATCGTCGCCACAAGACCTCCGCCGCTAAATGCCAACGTCAAGCTCAAAGTTTATCTTCCGCCAGGAAGCGCAGTTCGGCCACTGCGGATCTACGGGCATGGGCAGGTAGTCCGCGTGGAGTCGGCCCACGGGAGACATCGCGCAGGCTTTGCGGTTGCGGCAGAGCCCTTTGTCGTGCGCCGAGTGGAGGGATATCGATGAACAAGAGGGTCATATTTCTGATACTGAGCATGGTGCTGTGGGCTAGCGCGTTGTGGGCTTCCCCGCTTCCGCAGGAGCCGAAAGCAATTGCCTCCAGCGAAGCCCCTCGATCAACGGGCGGCAGTGCACAGACCTCGAGCAGTGGAGAAGCGAGGCCGCCATCGCTGCAACGCCGCAATCCTCGATATCAGTTGTGCAAATCAGACGTCTTCGACCTGAACTTCCCTTTCACCCCGGAATTCAATCAGAAGGCGGTCACTGTGCAGCCCGATGGCTACGTTACCCTCCTCGGTGTCGGCGACCTTCATGTCGAGGGCTTAACCGTTCCAGAGGCCACCCAAGCACTGCGCACGGCGTACGGGAAGATTCTGCACGATCCGGTGATCACCATTTCCCTCACGGACTTCAACAAACCCTACTTCATGGCAACCGGCCAAGTCGCCCATCCCGGGAAATTCGATCTGCGGGGAGACACAACCGTGACACAGGGCCTGGCCATTGCCGGCGGCATCACCGATTTTGCCAAACACTCCCAGGTGCTCTTGTTCCGCCGCGTGTCCAGCGACTGGTATGAAGTGAAGAAGGTCAACGTGCAGCGCCTGATGCAGGCGAGGGACCTGAACGAGGATTTGCACCTTCAGCCTGGCGACTTGTTATTCGTGCCCACCAGCACGATCGCTAAGGTTAAACGGTTTGTCCCCAGTTATGGGATGGGCGTTTACTACAACCCTAGCCAGTGAGGCACACTGGAGAGAGAGAGGGCAAGCATGGAACGAACGAACTTTGGCACCCCTGAGAACGAAAGAGTTCCGCCCTCGACGCTTCGGGACCTGATGCGCGTGGCGTTTCGGCACCGCCAACTGGTCACTCTCTGCTTCCTCGGTGTCTCGGCCGGGGCGATTCTGGCGGCAATTCTACTGCCGGAGAAATACGAAGCCCGCATGAAGATTCTGGTCAAGCACGAGCGTGTGGACCCCGTGGTGACGTCAGAAACGAACGCTATGCCGCAGGTCAATTTTGTTCAGGCCGTCAGCGAGGAGGATCTGAATTCTGAGGTGGAGTTGATCCAGAGCCGCGATTTGCTGGAAAAGGTGGTTGAAACCTGTGGTCTCGACGCGAGTCCACCTTCCTTCTGGGACTTCCTCCATCCGAACGCTGCTGCGGAAAAAGACTTAAGAATTGCCAGAGCAGTCCGCAAATTGGACAAGGACCTGAAAGTCGAGCCCGTAAAGAAATCCAACATGATCGAAGTGACCTATTCCACTCCTGACCCACTGCTTTCGGCTCGCGTGCTGACGACGCTGGCGGACGGGTATCTTGTGAAACACTTAGCGGTGCATCGCCCTCCTGGAGCGTTCAACTTCTTTCAGCAACAAGCGGAGCGGTATCAGAAGGACTTGGGTACAGCCGAGGCGCGCTTGGCTGATTTTAGCCGCGACCAGGAACACGGCGCCGTCTCCCCTGAGATTCAGAAGCCCCTGGTGCTGCAGACGGCTACTCAATTCGAGGCTGCCTTGCGGCAGACTCAAGCGTCCATCGCACAAACCCAGGAGCGCATGCGCGCCCTCGAGGCGCTGGCAGCGGCAACTCCCTCCCGGCTCACCACCACGAACCGGAAGTCCGACAACCCTCAGCTCCTCCAGCAGCTCAAATCGTCCCTGTTGACCCTGGAGTTACAGCGCACCGAATTACTTAATAAGTTCGAGCCCAGCTATCGGCCGGTTCAACAAGTGGAAGCCCAAATCGCCCAAACGCGCGCCGCCATCGTGGCTGAGGACAAGGCGCCGGTGCGCGAAGAAACTACCGACCGGAATCCGACGTACCAGTGGGTGGACCAAGCACTGGCCCAAGCGCGGGCGGACCTTGCCTCTTATGAGGCGCAGGCGGCAGCGACAACCAAAATAGTCCGCGACTACCGCAGCAGCGCCCTCCTTCTGGACCAGAAGGAAATCGAGCAACAGGATTTAATCCGAACCGCCAAAGCCGACGAGGCAAACTACCTGCTGTATCTCAACAAGCGGGAGGAAGCGCGCATTTCCGATGCGCTCGACGACCGGCGCATTGCGAATGTGGCCATCGCGGAGGCCGCCACCGCGCCCGCCTTGCCTAAATACCCCCGTTGGCTTTTTGTGTTGCTGGGCATTCTCTTTGCAATTCTAGTGAGCGTAGGCGCGGCCTTCGCCGCCGACCACTTTGATGCGTCGTTCCGAACGGCCGACGAGGTTGAGGCGTTCCTGAACACCCCGGTCCTCGCCGCCATGCCGAACAACGCTGGGTAACAGTTATGTTTCTGGATTATTACCACCTGCGCGAGCAACCCTTCGGTGTGACTCCCGATCCACGCTATCTCTATCTCAGCCGGACACACCGGGAAGCGCTCGCCTCCTTGTATTACGGTGTCGAGGCGGGCCGGGGGTTCATGGCGCTCATCGCCGAGCCGGGAATGGGCAAGACCACTCTGCTGTTTCAGCTTATGGAGCGAGTGCGCAAGTCCGCCTGCTATGCGTTCCTATTCCAGACGCAGTGCGACTCACGGGAGTTCCTGCGCTACCTGCTGGCCGATATGGGCATCGAGAGCCACGGGCGCGATCTGGTCGAGATGCACGAGCAATTGAATGCTGCTCTGATGCGACTCAAGCATGCTGGCATGCGGTTTGTCCTGGTCATCGACGAAGCCCAAAATCTTGACGACAGCGTGCTGGAAACGGTCAGACTGCTGTCGGACTTCGAGACTCCAAGCTCCAAGCTCATGCAGATCATTCTTTCGGGGCAGCCGCAATTGGCGGTTAAACTGGCGCGCCCTGCGCTCGCGCAACTGCGCCAGCGCATCGCGATCCTGAGCCGATTGGAACCTTTCAGCCCCGCAGAAACCGGCCAGTATATCGACCATCGACTCCGGGTAGCAGGCTACGACGGCGGCCCGCTCTTCACCTCCGAGGCCACGGCCATAATCGCTGCTCAGGGCCGGGGGATTCCGCGGAACATCAACAACCTTTGCTTCAACGCCCTCACATTGGGCTACGCGCTCGGACGCAAGAAGGTTGATGGGGAGATCGTACGGGAAGCCGTCAGAGATTTGGATGTCGAGCCCCTTGCTCACCTTGGAATGCCATGTCATCCTGGGTCCGCCGCGGCGGACGAAGGATCTCCGCAGTGCGCTCTTCCTCCGGCTCCTCCCGCCCAGCCGCGCAGCGTCCCCCGCTTGGCCGTGCCAAGTGGCCTCGGACATCGGCCCTTTCGCATCGCAGCATTGGCGGCTTCCGTCCTGGCGTGCCTCGTCTTATTTCCATCCCTCTGGAAGTCTCTCGGGACCCAGTTCGACAGGGTTGGCACCTCTGGCGCCATGCAGGCGGCCAGATCAATTGGGCTTAACCGTCCCACACTCCCCCTGGCGGTTTCCGCTACACCTCCTGCTGCCAAGAGTCCCTTGGTGGATCGCGCCTTAAGCACTGGGGCTCAAACTGAAAACCCGACTGTTATCGTCGTAGTGGAGCCGCAGAAAACGTTGTACCGAATCTGCCTCGAGCACTTTGGGCGATATGACCAAAAGCGGCTCGAGCAAATCCGGGCGCTTAATCCCCGGATCACGGATCCAAGCCATATTGAAACCGGACAGCGCATCATCCTCCCCGCGCCAACCCTAAAGTCGCCAGGGACCGATTCGCCTGGCCGGGCAGGTATTGAACCGATGACCTCGGTAAGGAATCAGCCATGAGCAGAAACTTTGAATTGTTGCAGCAAATTGAGAAGGAACACGAAGTGTTCCCAGCGGCTGTCCCTCCGGCCATTTCGGGCAATGGAAGGAAGCGTGGGCTCGATCTTGACGCCATAAGCCGGGAAGAGAAAATGAAACTCGTGCAGCGTCTCTTTCTTCTGCCCGGCTCGGAGGCGCCTCGCGTGGTGGTGTTTTGTGGTGTCGAGACTGGGGACGGCTCGACCTGGGTTTGCGCACGGGCCAGCGAGACTCTGGCGTCCCAGGCGAAAGCATCCGTTTGTGCTGTGGATGCGAATTTGCGCACGCCCTTTCTGCACAAATACTTCGGAACGGACAACCTTCTGGGATTGGCAGACGCAGTTCACCAGTCCGGGCCCGTCCGCAACTTTGCTCATCATGTTAATGGAGGCAACTTGTGGTTGATAACTTGCGGTTCAAAAACCACTGACCCTCATAGGCTGCTGACATCGGACGGCCTTCGGTCGCGCTTGGCCGAATTGAGGGCGGAGTTCGATTATGTCCTGGTCGACGGCCCCCCAGTGAACCTTTATGCTGACACCGCGATTCTGGGGAAGCTGGTAGACGGAGTCGTCTTGGTGGTGCAAGCGAATTCCACACATCGCGAAGCAGCAAGAAAGGCCATGGAAAGCCTTGCCTCCGCTAACGTCGCGGTCTTGGGCGTGGTGTTGAATAAGCGCACGTTCCCCATTCCGGAGTCTTTGTACCGCAAGTTCTAGCGAGTTGCGGCAAGTAAGGCAGAGACCCTCGGCCAAAAGTTCTGGTAGCAGGCAGCAAATGTGGGGTCACCGAGATGTGACTCACAGGGCGGAGCTTTAATTGTCGATTAACGATTTTCGATTGCTGATTGGTGATTGATTCGCCGCGGCAGGGCAATCGGCAATCGTAAATCGTCAATCATGATCCCTCTTCGCCGTCGAATCCTTCTCCAAGCCGCCAAGCTCTTTGACTTGGCGTTGATGGTTTTCTCATTCGGGCTGGCCACCGTGCTCGTGGCGCGGGAGACTCCGGCCACGTCGCTTGCCGACTTCTTCTCCATGCGGGTAAAGGTCCAGAACTTTGTCATCTTCGCCCTTCTTCTCCTCGCCTGGCACGTGGTCTTTTCCTCCCTCGGTCTATACAGCTCGAAGCGTTTCTCCACGTGCTGGGAGGAGGTGTTGGACATCGCGAAGGCGGCCGCGTTCGGGTCCGCCATCATATTCGTTGCGGCAATCTTGCTGCGAATCAGAATGGTAACACCGCTTTTCATTTTGCTCTTCTGGGTGGCGAGCACCCTCGGGGGAGCAGGCAGCAGGCTGCTGCTCCGCTCCATGCTGGCGGGCGTCCGCCGGCGAGGCCGCAACCTGCGCCAAATGGTGGTGGTAGGCACCAATCCGCGCGCGATTCGCTTCGCGCGCAAGCTCGAGTTGAGGCCGGAATTAGGCTACCGGATCGCCGGCTTCGTGGACGACGCCTGGCACGGACTCGCGGAGTTCCGGAAGGCAGGCTACCCCCTGCTCTCTGACTTCGCTGGTTTTCACGGCTTCCTGCGGGAACATGTCGCAGATGAGGTAATGGTCGCACTGCCGATGCAGTCCTCCTACGCGCAGGCGGCGTGCATCGCCGCGCTTTGCGAGGAGCAGGGCATCATCGTGCGGGTGCTCTCCGATATTTTCAACCTGCGCCTGGCGCGGTCGAGGGCGGGAGAATTTGAGGACGACACCGTGATCACGCTCTCCACCGGGTCTCCGGACGGCTGGCAGCACATCTTCAAGCGTGCCTTGGATGTCTCGCTCTCGCTCGTGGCCATGCTGCTGCTGTCGCCCTTGTTTTTGCTGGCCGCGCTGCTCGTAAAGCTCACCTCGCCCGGGCTGGCCTTCTTCGTTCAGGAGCGCGTCGGCCTGAACAAGCGCAGGTTTCGCCTGTACAAGTTCCGCACCATGGTGGCGGATGCGGCCGAGCGGCAGCGCGAGATCGAGCACCTGAACGAGGCGGGCGGCCCCGTGTTCAAGATCAGAAATGATCCGCGCCTCACGCCCGTGGGGAAGTTCCTGAGGAAGACGAGTATCGATGAGCTTCCGCAACTCTTCAACGTCCTGAAAGGTGACATGAGCCTGGTCGGCCCCAGGCCCCTTCCAGTCAGGGATTACGAAGGATTCGATCAAGACTGGCAACGCCGCCGCTTTAGCGTCCGCCCGGGCATCACCTGCCTGTGGCAAATTAACGGCCGAAGCTCCGTTCCCTTCGAAAAATGGATGGAGCTCGACATGGAATACATCGATCACTGGTCGCTCGGGCTCGACTTCAAGATCTTGGCGAAGACCATTCCCGCCGTTCTGAAAGGCGCGGGCGCCGGGTAGGGAACTTATGCCTTTGGCGATACCAGCAGTCGAAACTCCCTCTGGGCACGAGGGGCTTCGTGCCTTACTAACGGACTGGATGGCTTGGGTGAGGATGGGTCCGGCGCATTTCACGCTACCACCAAGACTTAGTGGTGACTGACACCGCAAACCGTCAAGCAGATGAGAAGGCAGCTTTCTGGGCTTTGGCTGAGGAGAATCTCGTGGCCATCGCGTCACTCAGGTCGAAATGGCAATATCTTAAGACCCATCCCGGATTCGAGGATGCGCCTGTCAAAACCCTGTTCAGACTCGCTTCGTGGCGCACACATTGCCTGTTGAACAGATCAGCGGTTGTGGAGCTGCCCCAATGGGGTATGAGGATGTTCCTGCCGCCTTGGTGGGGGGGCGAAGGTACAACGATGATCTATGCGACCCGTGAGTATTACGAATTGGAACTGAAGCATTTGGACCGATTCGTTTCACAGGGGATGACCTTTGTTGATGGAGGTGCGAATCTGGGGGTCTATACCCTCGCAGCATCGAAGTTGGTTGGGGAGTCAGGACGGGTCCTTTCCTTTGAGCCAGGACGACGTTCATTTGCGATCCTCGGACGGAATGCGGACCTCAACGGGCTACGGAACGTCCAGGCATACCGGTTCGCCCTCTCCGATGAGGTGGGGGCGGCACGTTTGTATCACCACTCTCACGGCCCGGTGAGTTTTGCATTGGGCCGAGAGGATCTCGGGGCCGAGACCTTTGAGGAAGTCTCTACAGTTACCCTTGATCACATCGCGAGCCAAGCGCGGATCGAGCGAATCGATTTCATTAAGCTGGATGTCGAAGGCGCGGAAGAGCTTGTCTTGCGTGGGGCTCTCCAAACCTTAGCTCATTCTCACCCAACCGTCCTCTTCGAAATCAATAAGAAAGCAGCCCAGCGTGTAGGCCTATCGGGAGATGGTGCTTGGTCACTCCTCTCCAAATTTGACTACAAGTTCTACGCTGTGGACGAGGCGGGAGGGCCTGCCCAGCTACGGGAGCCGCCGGCTGGAGGAAATGTGCTCGCTGTTCACGGAAGGGAGGGTTCCTGAAGGTCCTTTTGTCCGCGTATGGGTGCCGCCCTGGTTTGGGTTTTGAGCCCGCAGTCGGCTGGGGATGGGCCCAGGGCGCTTCCCGTGCGCTATTGCGAGGAATTTGATGAACGCTGGCTGCGGGGGCGCTTCAGCGCTCGCCCGGGCATTACATGCCTGTGGCAGGTCAAGGACTGCAGCTCCATCCCTTTCGAAAAATAAATGGAGCTGCACGTACAGCACGTCCACCAGTATCACCGCGGATGCATTTCGAAATCCTGGAAAAGACCATTTCCATAGTTTTGAAAGGGAGTGTGGCCGCGTTATCCTTGCCTGCGATTGCGCCAGCTCAAAAAACGCCATGCCGCTCCCGCGCGAAGTCCAAGCAACCAGGGTAGTGGCCCGACTCGTGTCGGAGATGCACCCGCCGTTGCCGAGCGGAGGAAACGGTTGGAGATTTCGATTTCACCGCGGATGGAACCTATGCCCGAACAAATAAACTCATGCCTAGGGCAGGTGGATGTTCCCGACAGAGGCACGGCCCCAACTAAGGGTTCTGCTCAGAGCCACAGCGTTTCGAATTTTTTCCGTCTGCTCTTCAGGCTCCTAGACGAACACCGGGTTCGCTACTGTGTGTTGCATTCCTGGGAGGGACTGCCCGACAAGTTGCCTAGCGATCTGGACTTGGCTGTCCATCCGCGAGATCGAGCGAGGTTACCGACTGTCTTCCAGGGCCTATTCGAGGAGGGCTACCGACCCGTGCAGCGCTGGCAATATCGCGGACGAGGCGCCCAGTTCGATTTCGCTTGGTTTGAACAAGAGGGCATGAGGTCGGCAAGGATAGATGTCACCGATCGGTATTGGCCGCACGCGCTGGTCCTAATGCCAGGAGAGGAACTAGTACGCAACCGGCAGCAATACAAGGGCTTTTGGGTGGCCAATCCAGCGGTCGAGTTTGCGTACATCCTGGTAAAGAAAACCCTGAAGGGGAGCTTGCCCCCGCATCAAGCAGAGCGCTTGAAGATGCTAGTCAATGAGCTAGGGAAGTCTCAGGCGCAGAAAATTGCGGGTGAACTGTTTGGTGACAGATGGAAAGAACAAGTGGTGGACGCGTGCGCCGGGGGCACGCTTGGCGGTCCTCTCGGTCAACTCAAGAAGCGGCTTTGGGTGACGAAACTACGAAGAGATCCTCAGAACGCCTTCCGCTACGTGCTCAGAGAAGTCCGTCGCCTGGCGGTGCGTACGTTTGTGCCCATCGGGCTTTTCGTGGTCATCCTGGGTCCGGACGGGGTTGGTAAAAGCACCCTCGTGGGGCGACTTGCCGAATCGCTCCAGCAAGCAACCTTCAACCGGTGCCGTATCTTTCACTGGCGTCCCAATGTGGTTGCGCCACAGAAGGAAACCGGGATGCCGGTCACTGATCCTCATGACAAGGCCCCCAGGGGGGCATTGGGGTCCATTGTGGTCCTGTTTGGCCTCTTCCTGGATTACTGGCTCGGCTTCATATTCATCCTTCGACCCATTCTTACCAGGGCGGGCCTCGTTGTTTTCGATCGCTACTACCATGATTTGCTCATCGATCCCTTACGCTACCGTTATGGGGGCCCGATGTCGCTTGCGAAGTTCCTGGGTCGACTGGTTCCTGCGCCTGACTTGCTGTTCCTCGTCGACGCTGAGGACGACATTATTCTCTCTCGCAAACGGGAGGTTCCTCCGGAAGAGTTGCGCCGCCAGCGGCAAGCCTATCGCCAATTCACACTTGGCGACAGGAGGGCAACCCTGGTCAAAACAGATAGGGGAATTGAGCGAACCCTTGGAGAGGCAAATCGGTTCGTCGTTGAATTCCTGAGTCAGCGCTTCCAGCGCCACCACGCACGTTGGCTTGCTCTATCTCGGTGAGCTACGCAGCCGTCTAATACAGCCCCCCGCTGACAAACCTCCCATGAATGATCTGCTCCGAAAGGCAATTCATCAGTTCGCCTCGTCCGGCAACCATGGCGCCGCGCCTTCGGGAAACGAGTTGCAGCCCGGTGATCTTCCGGCGAGTGTCGCGGTCTCCCTGAATCCATCTAGGAGCACTAAAAAGGATCTGGCCAGCCAGGGGTATACGTGCGCTCGTAGTTTTGTTGCCCTACCCTCCCTTACTTCCCCGCGCTGGCTCTTTCCTTTGGCAAACGGCCGTTGCGCACTCGAGGGGCTCCAGATTTACAAGCCCTGTGCAAGAACCGCACGGATCCTGAAGGGCCTGCTCACAGCCATGGTGGCGGCACGCTGCCGGGCCTTCGCGCCGCATCGAGTACTCGTGGCCTCCAGGGGACCCTTGCCCATGGAGGCTTTGGTGCGAGAAGTCACCGGCGAGTGCCAGCCGGTCTTTGCCTTGTCGCTGGGTACCGAGATTCGCGTTCGAAAGTTGACCGTACAGGTGATGCACCCTAATGGCGAAATCTTGGGATACATCAAGCTGCCGCTCACGGACGCGGCGGTGGAGCGTGTACGCCATGAAGCAGAAACCTTGAATCGTCTGTGGAGCTTCCCCGCCTTACGCCCCCACGTCCCGCGAGTGCTTTACTCCGGTGAATGGGGGGACGGTTACATCCTTTTCCAATCGCGAGGTCCCTCCCGGCCTGGACCCGTCCAGTTCAACCGCCAGTGCGAGGAGTTTTTGCAGCTTCTCTGGGGGATTCGCACCACCGAAAAGCCTGGACACATTCTGTGGGAGGAAGTTGCTGCGCGCTGGGGTAAAGCAGAGCCAAGCCTCGACTCTTGGTGGCGAGCTTTGGGCCAGGCCGCCCTGGCAAGGGCGGGGCGAGAGCTTGACGGCGTCATGGTCCCGTGCGGCGTCGCACATGGCGATTTCGTTCCGTGGAACACGCGCGTGGGAGACGGGCGGTTGTACGTCTTTGACTGGGAATCTGCTTGCTGGGAGGCGCCGAGCTTATGGGACGCGTTCCACTTCAAAACTCAGGTGGCGGCTTTGCTGAACAAGAAGAATAATCTGCACATTTCCGGGGACCGCCGCTCGGGTGAAAGAGCATCCTTCCTGCTTTATCTCTTGAATTCAGCGTCCCAGCTCTTTGGCGAGGGTCTCTCCCAGGGTGCGGGCCTCGAGTATCGCCGGCAACTGCTCGCGAAGCAACTAGAGGAGTATTAAGATCGTGCCTTCCCTAGCCTTGGCAAAGGAATCCTCTCCGAGCTTCATCCGACCCCGTAATTATTGGTCGCGCGGACTGCCGTGGGTCACAAAGGGCTCTCTAGCCATGCTGGACCAGGCGCTCACCGCCGGGTCGAACTTCCTGATTACTATCCTGTTGGCCCGCTGGCTGACGGCGGCTGAGTATGGCGCCTATGCATTGGCCTTTTCTGTTTTCTTGCTATTCGCTTTGCTAAACGACTCTCTGATAACCGAACCCATGATGGTTTTTGGACCGTCTTCGTATCAATCTTTTAAGCGAGAGTACTTGGGATCACTTCTACGCATTCAGGGACTGATCGGTATTGCTTTCTCCATCTTGCTGGCGCTCGCCGCGCTCATAACCGGCCAGATTGGTTCCTCTCGGATTCTGGCCAGCACCCTCGCGGGCCTCTGCGTGTCTACACCTTGCGTCCTGATTCTATACCTTGCCCGCTATGCGAACTACCTGGAGCAGAGGCCGGGCCGCGCCGCTGCCGGCGCGGCCTTGTATTGTGTGCTCGCCCTTAGCGCGACATTTGTCGTGTACAGGGGCGGGAGCCTCTCCCCGCGTACCGCATTCCACATAATAGGCATCAGTTCGATCTTGACCGCCGCCTTCATGTTGTTGAGATTCAAGCCCAAATTGAGGCTCTCGGGCGGGATGACTCCCGGCGCCGTATGGGCAAAGCATTGGAGCTATGGCCGCTGGTCCTTGGGGAGCGCTGCTCTGAGGTGGCTCCCAGCCAATATCACCTACTCTCTGACGGGAGCTTTCTTGGGCATGGCAGATACGGGCGCACTGAAGGCCCTCCTGAACCTTTTGTTGCCATTATCCAATGGCGTAAGCTCATTTTCAATACTGTTCCAGCCTTACGTTTCTGGGGTTTTCGCCAAAGGTGGCGAGCGTTCTACACGGGCTCCCACGGCGACAGTCAGCATACTCTATATCGCTGTGGGAACGATCTACACAGTTCTGCTAGCGGTCTTCAGGCATCCGGTTTTCGGCCTTCTTTACCGGGGCAAGTTTCTTCACGTCGCTTATCTGGTCCCGGTAGTCGGCGCCGCCACCGTCCTGACGTTGGGCAGTTATGGAGCCGTGATGGGACTTCGGGCAATCCAGCGTCCGTCCTCGGTGTTTGCGGCCAACTGCGCCGCCAGCGTGGTGTCGGTAGTGGCTGGGATTGTGGGGACATGGAAATTCGGCTTGCGTGGGCTCGTCGCCTCCATGGTTCTGTCCGGCCTTACGATGCTTCTGGTGACTGTCCACCTATTTGGTCGGGGCACAAGGTCCACTCCTGACCCTGCCACCGGGCGGCGTCGCCAACTCTGCGAACTGACTCGAGATGGGCTCGAGACATTGCAGCCGTAATCGAACGTCCCTCTGTCGGCCCATTCGCAGTCTCGAACGTGGTGCGTCGGCTTGTTCCCGTGTTCGTTAGCGGGCGCGTACGTGGGGACGGCTGGTTGCTGCCAAACGGCCAAGTCCAATTGGGTCTGCCTTGCAGCGTACCGTCGCGGATCGAGCCTTGTGACGGTCGCCTAAGACGGAGCCGTCCTAATGTTTGGCAGGGCGCCCAACAGCTTGATTCGGTACACGCGAACCTTCACATCCTGATTTCAGAGCATACGAAACAAGTTGACGAGAGAACTCGGCGATGATCGTTAGCCCTGAATTCCACACTACATCTACCAGCCCTCGCATGAAAGTGCTCCTGTCGGCTTACGCCTGCGAACCCGGGAGGGGCTCCGAACCGGGCGTCGGTTGGAATTGCGCCCTCCAGATTTCCCGCTTTCACGAGGTCTGGGTGATTACGCGGGCAAACAACCGGGCGCCGATCGAAGAATCCCTGGCGAAAGAGCCTTTGCCCTACATCCATTGGGTGTATTTCGATCTGCCCCGTTGGGCGGGCTTTTGGAAGAAGGGGCGGAGGGGCATTCACCTCTACTATTCCCTTTGGCAGCTTGGCGCGTATTTCGTTGTCAGAAAGCTGCATCGACGCGTCGGTTTTAACCTGGTGCACCAGGTGACCTTCGTGAATTACTGGATGCCGAGCTTCCTCGCCCTGCTGCCCGTCCCGCTCGTCTGGGGTCCGGTGGGAGGTGGGGAGTCGGCGCCCCACGCTTTCCGGCGTTGCTTCAGCCCTCGCGGAAGACTCTACGAGGTCCTGCGAGACCTCGCCCGAGGCCTGGGCCGCCTCGATCCTTTCGTCCGCTTGACTGCACGACGTGCGCGGGTGGGAATCGCCACCACCGGACAAACCGCGGCACGGCTCCGCGAGCTGGGCTGCCCGAAAATCATGGTGCTTTCCGAGTCTGGCTTGCCGCGCGATGAGATAGTCCGACTAGGCGCTTTCTCAGGCCGAAAGACTAATCCCTTTCGTCTGGTCAACATTGGAAGTCTGCTGCACTGGAAGGGGTTCGAGTTTGGCCTGCGGGCCTTTGCGCGCTTTCAATCTCGGTTCCCGGCGACGGAGTATTGGATAATGGGCGACGGTCCGGAGCGGAAACGGCTGGAGAGAGTGGCCGAGGCGCTTGGCGTAGCAACAAGCGTCACCTTCTGGGGAAACATTCCCCGCTGGCAAGTCCTCGAGAACCTGGGCGATTGTGACGTGCTGGTGCACCCCAGCCTGCACGATTCCGGGGGTTGGGTCTGCCTCGAGGCGATGGCCGCCGGGCGGCCGGTCCTCTGCCTGGATTTGGGTGGACCGGCGCTTCAGGTTACCGAAGAAACCGGTATCAAGGTGCCGGCCATCTCGCCGGAGCAGGTGGTCTCCGATCTGGCGGCCGCAATGACGCGGCTGGCACGGGACCCGGCCCTTCGGGTTCGGCTGGGTACTGCCGCGCGCCAGAGGGTGCGAGAGCATTTCGCCTGGTCCGGGAAAGGCGATTTGCTCTCAGAATTGTACCGCCAAGTTCTCAACGGTACTCCTCCGCATCGAGTGAAGGAATCTCCTCGCGATGCGAGTTAGAGACACTTTTACGATTGCAGGCTGCCTCTATGAACGTTCGGACTGTTGCGTGCTTCGACTTGTTTGGCACATCATTCCCTGGGTAGGGGCACGCCAGGGCGCGCCGATGGCCTTCACGGCTTCCAAATGTTCTCTCACCGTGCCCCTACGCACCCCATGGCGTGCCCCTACCTGATTTTTGAATGGGTTACACAGGGTGAAATTCCCAGTTTCCGAATTTTTTCACACCTTCCAAAGGGAAGGAATGGGAGGATTCTTGACGGGAGGATTATGAATGTCGGCTAGAAACTTGGCCGCGCTCCTTGGGCTTGCAGCCCTGACCCTGTTGGGATTTGCGGTCCCCACGATTGGCCTTGTTCTACTGGGCCTGGCGGTCGTGGTGATGATTTTCGCGCATGGAGGCCCATGGCGGACGGGACTCCCCGGGGCTGAACGCCTGCCATGGAAATCTTTTCTGATCTTAACCGCGCTATTCTTTGCAGTTAGCGGCGACATTACCTACTCACTTCACGCCGGGGAGAAGGGTCTGCTGAAGAAAATGTCCGAGGCCGACCCTGGCCGAGTGACCTATGGCCCAAGGGAGATCGCGTTTGTATGCTTGGCAGTTTTGGCTTCGGTGGTGCTCTTCCGCATGCGCAACAAACCTTTCCATCTGGAGCGCAAGTGGAGATTCTTGATGTGGGGGTTTGCAGGGATCGCCTGTCTGAGCGCCTTCCAGTCCGACTACCCCGTCCTTACCTTGAAAAGACTGGGGTTGTTGGCAATCTTTGTTCTCCTCGCCATTGCCTACGGCAAGCGCTTCTCCATGCGTGAAGTGGTCTGGTTGGGCTTATTCAGTAGCTTCATCTTCGTTGGAGTTGGAGTGGCTGCGGAAATCTCACTGAAAACCTTCACCCCTTTTGTTGCAGATTATCACTTTCAGGGTACCGATCTATATAACTTTACCGGATGGCAAATTGGGACCCTGATCCTCGCAGCCTTGGCCCTGTGCGCATCAAAATCTATTAGTCGCGGTCGCTTGTTGGCGATTCTCTTATTCGCTGTTCCGTTGATGCTACTTACGAAATCAAGAGAAGCGAACGCTGGACTGCTCGTCGCCATCCTCGCTTATCGATACCTGGTTTCGGGAAAGCGTACTATTGCATGGGTCCTCTGGGGCCTGTTGGTCCTTGCGGCTGTCAGTTTTATGGTCTTGGGCAGTCGGACAGCGGACACGTGGCGGTACATCGCCCTTATGGGTAGGACAGAACACGCCTCGACGCTGACTGGTCGAACGCCTGTTTGGGAAAGTCTGATCGGCTATGCTGCCGCACGTCCATTACTCGGTTATGGGTACGGAACTTTCTGGACGCCGGCACGTATTCAGGCTATCTCGAAGGAGCAAGGGTGGGACGTGGGGGACGCGCACTTAGACTATCTGAATGTCCTCCTCGAAGTGGGAATCTTGGGTGTGGTGCTTTTCATCCTCATACAGATCTTAGCCATCCGGCGCTACTCGCAATTGTACAAGGCGACTCATGACCCCGATTACGCCTTTGCCTATGCATTCCTCATATTCATTCAATGCAATATGTTTTTGGCCTCGGTTTTATCTGTCGCGAATATAACGACTTTTCTTTGGATTTTTGTACTGATCAGGATAAGTTCCCGGCAAAACTTAAACCCTGCCACGCAGTCCGCGGCTGCTTACCTACAGATCCGACCGGCGCCGCAACTTAAGCGGCAGGTGGAAGGCTAATCCCGGTAAGAGCGATTCGGCTGCCAGGTACAAGTGGGAGAGGGAATATGAGCCGGTGGGATAGTATTTGGATCAAGGTGTCAGTTCTAGCTTGCTCGCTTGTCTTTTCCCTGATCGTCGCGGAGCTAACCCTTAGGTTTTTGTACCCCCAACCCCTGCGAGGAGCACGAGGCGGCTACTCTCCTGTGGCTGGGACTCGCTACTACCTTCTACGACCTAATTTCCGGCAGATCGTGCACGACCGGCTTCACACTTATGTTTTTGCCACGAATTCATACGGTATTCGCGACGTCGAGTTCGATCCCAGGGTTAGCCATCCGCGGCGGGTTTTGTTTCTGGGCGATTCCGTAACAGAGGGCGTAGATGTGGACCTCCAAGATACCTTTGTTAAACAATTTGAACAACTCATCAAAAAACTGACCGGGAAAGATTGGCAAGCTCTCAATCTTGCTCTCGCCGGCGGCAGCACGTTCGATGAGGTTTATGCTTACCAAATCAAGGGGGTCCCCCTTCATCATAGCTACGTTGTCTTAGGATTTTATGTGGGTAATGACCTCTCTGATAATCTCCATTTTCAGAAGCGTCCCGTCAGCGATGGGCAAGCAACCAGTCTCTCCACAACGCGGCAAAAGTTAGTTCGCTTTCTGGCATTTCATAGCCAATTGTGGAACCTCGCCGCCACTCGACTGCGGTTTCCGCTGTTATACAGATGGGGAATATTATCCATTGCGGACACCTTTCTTCCGTATGCGAAGAAAGACGAGTCGCCGGAAGTCAAGCTGGCATGGACTCTTACGTTTAGGGCCCTACAGAATCTTGAAGCGGATGTCAAGGAACAGCACGCACGGCTGATCTTGTTACTTATCCCACATGAGATTCAACTTAGCCAGGGCGCCTTCGACGAAACGCTCCGTCTTCATGGACGGAACCCAGCCGATTATGAGAGAGCCGAGCCCCAGAGAATTCTTAAGGGCTTCGCGAACCAAAATGAGATTCCGACCGTCGACTTGCTTGATTGGTTCAACGGGGATGAACATTACTATCTCGAAGACCACATACATTTCAATGAAGTCGGGCACGCTAAGACAGCAGAGGCTTTGGGCAAGGCATTTGAGCTTCTTCAGCAGAGCCCGACGTCGGCTTCGCAATAGGAGAACCGTTCACCTTTCATCACTGTGTGCTCGATATCTCGCGTGAAGATGCCCCCGGCGGAATCACAGTCTTCCTGGCAGAGAGGGAACATGAAATCTTCGAAGGAGGTCGAACATTGGCTGCGCTTAATTCTTGTCGGAGGGGGGATTTTCGTTGGCCTCAGCTTCGCTGAACTATTATTAAGGGTCTTTCCTCCTCAGGAGGATCTGGCAACGATTTATCAAATGGAAAGAATCCCAGAGACGATGCTCATGGCCAAATATGACTCGAAAGTCGGGTTTCGTATGGAACCAAACACCACACTGCCATACCAAAATTCCGAGCTGAGATTCACGATTGCAACTGATGGGCAGGGGTTCCGGAAACTCACGCAAACTGCAAATGGTGAGCCGCTTGTCCTCTTCGTCGGGGACTCGTTCGTCTGGGGCACCGGGGTTGAGGCCTCGGAAACGGTCGCCGCCAGGTTTGCCGAATTGGCCCATCTGGCATCTCCCGCCCTACCCCTTGCGGCGCCTGGCTGGTCGTCAGGCCAGGAGATGCTTGCCCTGGAGAGCTATCTCGGGGCGGGTCATAGGCCAAGTCTGGCGGTCTTCCTCTTTTTCCTGGACAATGACCTTCATGAAAACATATCGCCTAGCCCGATCTATCCTCGTTTTTTCCTTTCGCGTAACGGCGCCCTGCAATGGCAGCTATCGGAGGGCGGTCCCCAAGCTGTTTCTCTGCTCCGCAACTACGGAAGCAAAGGTCTTGGGGGCTGGTCCCTGTTTTGGTCTACGGCCCGCTGGGGGATTCTCGATCGTCTCTTGAGTAGGTCGCGCGTGTGGATCAGATTGAGGAATACGATCCTCAATCGACACTTCTGGCGCAGCAAGGACAGCGCCAGGCAGGAACTAAATTACGAGCTCACGATTGAGGCCAAGATCATGAACAGGATAGCTGCCGACCTGAACGCAAAGAGCATCGATTTCGTTTTTTGTGACCTTCCTCCGTACGCTGCGGTGATCAGCGGGCACGACGAAGTAAATGATTGGTTCGAGCGCGAATGTGCAGCACAAGGCTATCGCTGCGTCAACCTTCTTGAAAGCATTCTAAAGTTGCCCGTAAATCAGCGCAAGAAGCTGTATTTCCCGCTGGACCAGCACTGGACCGCAGCCGGTCACAAGTTCGGGGCCCAGACACTGTACTCTCACTACGGCGGCTTCTTCCCGCGTAACAACCCACCCGCAAATGGACCGCTCGGCACTGAGGTCACCGCGGTTAAGACACCATGACATGCCTTCCTAAAATCTCTATTGTGACACCCTCGCTGAACATGGGGAGATTCATCGAAGATGCAATATTGAGCGTGGTCAAGCAGGGGTACCCAAACTTTGAACACATAATAGTGGACGCGTGCTCGCAGGACAATACCCTGGCCATCTTGCGCTCCTACCCCCACGTCCGATGGCTCTCCGAACCTGATGGAGGCCAATCAGACGCTCTCAACAAAGGCTTTCGAATGTCCACCGGCGACTTGGTGGGATGGCTGAATGCCGACGAATACTACCTGCCGGGCGCGTTCCACGCGGCCGGAAGGTTCGCAATGGACAATCCCGCCGCGGACATTCTTTATGGGGACTCAATCTTTGTGGACGGGGAAGGACGACTCCAGCGGGCAAAGAAGGCACATGAATTCAGTTTCACCATACTTCTCTACTATGGCTGCTTTATCCCCACTGACGCTACGTTCTTCAGGCGGCATTTCATCGAGGGGAACTTTTTCATCGATACTAACTACCACGTTGTAATGGACTTTGAATACTTCGTCCGTTGCGCCGCCTCCGGAAGGCATTTCAAGTACATAAACCGTCTTTTGGGATCCTTTCGCTGGCATGGATCAAATAATAATAGTCTACAGAATGAAAAGAGACGGAAAGAACGCCTCCTGGTGCAGCGTACATGGAGCAAGCTTAAGTTGCCAGACAGGGGGTACGATGCCCTGGCCCAATTGGCTCGCTTGTATCATGGTGGACTGGTGGTACTCAACGGAAATTACCGCAGCGAACTTAAGGCCCTTCGATCGCGTGGGTGTGAAACTCGATGGTTCCAGAACGAGGAAGGTCGCAAAACATGCGCAACTCTGCTGGCGTAACTGTTTAGCGACGAAGGTAAAATGAAGATCCTCCTCATCCACAACACTTACCAGCAACCCGGAGGAGAAGACGTTGTCTTCAACCAGGAGCGGCAACTGCTGGAACGCGCCGGGCACCAAGTCCTGACCTACTGTCGCAGCAACGGGGAAATCGCCGGGTATTCGGCTCTGCAACGGCTGGCATTAGTAGGCCGGATGACGTGGGCGAGAGGCACTCGGCGGGAAATCGCCAGCCTCCTCCGTAGCCAGAAACCCGATCTCGTGCACGTCCACAACACCTTTCTGATGGTTTCACCCTCCGTTTATACGGCTTGCAAAGAAGCCCATATACCGGTGGTGCAAACGCTGCACAATTATCGACTTCTTTGCCCGGCCGCGATCTTCTACCGCGACGCTCATGTCTGTGAAGAGTGTGCCGAACACAACCTGTGGCATGCCGTTTTTTACGGCTGCTACCGGGAATCCCGAGCCGAGAGTGCCGGAGTGGCGCTAATGCTTGAGGCGCATCGGTTGCTGCGTACCTGGACAAGGATGGTGCACAGTTACGTCACCCTTACGGAGTTTGCCCGCCAGAAGTTCACCGCGGGTGGCCTGCCTCCCGATAGGATGGTCACGAAGCCCAACTTCGTCCACACTGACCCGGGAGAGCATGTTGACAGCGGGCAGTACGCGCTATTTGTTGGGCGACTCAGCCCTGAGAAGGGAATAGGAACTCTGCTCGCTGCCTGGAAACTTCTCGCCAAAGGCATTTCACTCATCATTGTTGGCGACGGGCCTCTAAGCGCCCGCTTAGCGGTGGAAGCAACCCAGCTCGGCCTCAACAACGTTTCTTTCCGTGGGCGTCTCAGGCGTGCCGAAACCTTGCAAGCTATCAAAGGGGCAAGTTTCTTGATTCTGCCCAGCGGATGTTACGAGAATTTCCCCATGAGCATCGTAGAAGCGTTTGCTTGCGGCGTGCCGGTCGTCTGCTCGCGACTGGGGGCGATGGAGGAAATCGTCGCGCATGGGCGCACCGGACTGCATTTCACTCCCGGCAATGCCAGCGATCTTGCCGCCAAGGTCGAGTGGGCCTGGACCCACCCCGGGGAGATGGCCGTGATGGGCCGCGCGGCCCGCGCGGAATACGAAGCCAAATACACGGCGGAGCGAAACTACCAAATGTTAATGGAGATCTATCAAAAGGCGCTGGCGGCTAAGGGCTAGGAGGTCGGCGCCGCACGGCAAGCGACAGAGGTGGACTCGCGGTCGAGCCTTGTGAGCACGTAGGTCAGACGCTGCTGGGGAAGCGGGTTCGCGGGGTCACGTTGTTCACTGTCGCCGTAATGGTCACCTGGCCCTTACAGCCATCCGAGGAAGTAAGACATGGGTTTCAAGCCAGCCAAAGTGACGCCTGTAGCCGGAAGCATCGCAGGGCTGACACTCCGGAAGAAAGTTGCGTTTGGAATCATCTACGCATTCTTCATGGTTTTCTCTCTCCTGTGCGTCGGTGAACTGACTTTGCGCGTGCTGCCGGCTTGGTCATTCAAAAGTGCGCCATTCCGTCGCTACGATCCCGACATCGGAATCGCGCTCATTCCCAACACGCACGTGACACACCGGCGGGGCTGCTTTCAAGGCGAAGTGAGTGTGAATCAGTGGGGGATGCGAGACCGGGATCGGTCGCTCGAAAAAAGTCCAGGCGTGTTTCGAATTGCTCTGCTCGGTGACTCGGCTATCGAAGGAGTCCACGTCGCGCCGGACGAAGTGGTGAATATAAGAATGGAGAAGCTCCTCGGGGAGAAGGGTTACAAGAACGTGGAGGTGCTGAACTTTGGCGTTGAGGGCATCGGTACGACCCAGGAGTTCCTGATATACAAGCAGCAAGCGCGCCGCTTTCACCCGGATCTCGCGGTGTTGGTATTTTCCGGCAACGATGTGATGAACAATTCTTCGACCCTCCAGCCTAAATCCTACGGAATCCATACTTGGTATTGCCCTTACTTCGATCTGGGGCCGGACGGCAGTCTGATCTTTCGGCCTGTCGAACGGAGGCCATTTAACAAGGTCCGCTCGTTTCTCGAGGCGCACTCCGTGGCTGTGTATTACTTCGAGCGGATGTGGGGTCGAGTGAAGTTGCCCCTCTTCAATTATACCTGGCAAGGGATCCCAATTATGTGGGGAGGATATGGGGACCCACCGGACGCTGAGTGGGGGCGGGCTTGGCTTGTGACCGAGAAGGTGATGGCTCTGCTCCACGAAACAGTCTCAGACGACGGCGCCAAATTCATCGTCCTGATGTGGCCCGATTTTAACAGGATCGATCCCGACTGGCAACGGCGCTTCAGCAAAGAGGTGGGCAAACTTCCTTCGGATTTTAAGCCCACCTCGATGGAGGAGAGGCTGAAAGAAATCGCGGATCGAAATCGCATCACTTTGGACTTCGTGTACCCTTATATGCAAGTCTATCGCGACGCTCACCATTTGGAGTGGCCGTACTTTTCCTTCACCTGCGACCCCCACTACTCGGCTCTGGGCCATCAAGTGATGGCCGAGGCTATCGTCCAAAGGCTCGAGGAACATCACTTACTTCCAGAGAGGGCCGATAGTCCCGGACAATAGCCGGCCACCAAATGGGGAGCGGAGTCGTCGCAGCGAAAAACGCGATTGTATTTGAATTTAGGAATCTCAGAGGTGGAAGTAATGTTGCCAGGAAGGTCATGGCTACGGTCCGCGTCCCTGAAAGCGCTCTTGCTGCTTCTAGGTATCGCGGTCTCAGTAGCCCTCCTCGAGGTCGTGCTCCGGCTCTATAATCCCTTCCAGACAAGAATTAGGGGCGATCGGATTATTTTGTCGAAGAACGAAACGATTCGGATTAAGAACAAAATCGCGAAACGCCTAGATCCGGTGATTACCGTTACTCTCAATTCCTTAGGCTTTCGTGGTGCTGAGCCCCCAGTTGACTTTGAACGCTATTTGACCATTATCGCTGTCGGCGGTAGCACTACGTACTGCTTAATGCTCTCGGACGGGAAGACGTGGCCGGCAGACCTGGGGGATCGCCTTGGAAACTCCTTCCAAGGGGTGTGGATCAACAACGCGGGGATGCTGGGCCATTCGACCTTTGCCCATATCGTGTTGCTCGAAGAGGTCGTCAGCAAGATGCACCCAAAAGTCGTGCTCTTCCTCGTCGGCCTAAATGACGTCGCGAAAGCGCGTTTGGGAGCAGGTGACAGCACGATGGTCAAGGGGCGGATCATTTTCAGCTCGGCAAAGGGTTTTCTCTGGTCCGTCTCGGCATACAGCGAAGTAGTAGCTCTCGGGGTGAATTTGTACCACAGTTTTGACGGCTATCGAGCGCCGCTCGTACGAAGCAATCTCGAGCTGACGAAGGTTGGTTACCTGAGCGTCACCCGCGAGGTAGAAGAGCGCTACGTGGCGCGTTGCACTGAACTCTGCATTCAGTCCTACGAGACCAGGCTTAAGCGCCTCATTGACATATCAAGGCAAGCCGGTATTGAGCCAGTATTCATCACCCAACCCTTGCTCGTTGGGCCCGCTGTCGACGATATAACCAAGGTCGATCTCGCAGCTATCAGGGTCGATAAGACGTGCAACGGTGAAATGTGGTGGGAATCGCTTGAGGCCTACAACGATGTCACAAGGAAAGTAGGCCGCGAAAACAACGTCCTGGTTATTGACTTGGCGAGGCAAATGCCGAAGAGCTCGCGCTATTTCTGGGATTACGATCACTACACGAATGAAGGCGCCCAAGTGGTGGCCGATATCGTCTACAGGTCCCTATGTCCCATGCTTGCAAACAAGTTTCCGCAATACGTCAAGCAGGGATGCACCGAAATTCGTGAACATGAGCCACAGATCATGGGGAAAGAATGAGACTCGCGCGCCTTTCTCCATACCAAATGACGCAACAAGGCTTTTTCTCAGGTGAATTGATGAACATGCCTTAGGGGTACTTGCTTTCCGATGCTAGTTCTGGGCATCTCTGACTTTGAACATGACGCGGCGGCGGCCTTGTTTGACAGCGGCAGGCTGGTCGCGGCAATTGAGGAGGACAAGCTCTCCAGGTTCTCCCCAACCATGGGGATTCCCCGTCTCGCGATCGAGCATTGCCTGCGGGTAGCAGGCGCCCGAATAACCGACGTCGCTCTGGCTGGAGTGGCCAGTCGGCCCATGCGGGCGTGGCTCCGCAATAAACGGCTGCATTCCATGACGCCAGTTTCAAGCTCAGGCGCGCTAGACCGGAGTGGTTTCCATGACGGCGTTTCGTGGAAGGTAAACGAGCTGCATTTCTTGAGACAGCAACTCTCCCCCCAGTCACGCTTTGTCAACTTAGAGCATCACCTTTGCCACGCGGCCAGCGCCTTTTACCCGAGTGAATTCGATCGTGCCCTTGTCTTGACCTTAGACGAATCGGGCGACATGTGGTCTGGCCTCCTTGCCTTAGGCGACGGGACCGATCTACATATCTTGCGCCCAATCCGGTTCCCGAATTCCCTGGGATGGTTTTACACGCAGGTGACAAAACTATTGGGGTTTCGCCCTGGCCGTGATGAACACAAGGTGCAGTGGCTCAGTAAGGAGGGAACCCCGAGGTTCATTAGTGTCTTTCGCAGGTTATTCTCCAGCGATCCCGAAGGTCTCCCTGCCGTTAACCTTCACCTTTGTATCGATGGGCTCGCAGGTGGTCCGACATTCTCCCCGGAGCTCTGCCGTGAATTGCAGATTTCACGATCGTCCCCGCCACGTGCTAGTGCTTTAGGCGCGGTGATTGCACGTAGCGCCCAGGACTTCTTGGAGGAAACTGTTATCGACCTGGCGGAGGCATATCGTATAAAGACAGGCGCGAAGTATTTGTGCGTGGCAGGCGGGATCTTCCTGAACGTACTGCTAGTCCGTGCCTTGGAGAAGCGGACGGGCTTCGACAAGGTGTTTGCCCAGCCCGTGGCGGGTAATCCAGGGACCGCCTTGGGCGCAGCCTACCTGGCTGAGAAGCATCTTCACGGGGTTCCGGGACGTGCTTCCCTGCAGCATCTATTCTTTGGTCCGAAGTTCGACGATAATCAAATAAAGCTCGTCCTGGACAACTGCGTGACCATCTATCGTTACTTCCCCAGTGACACGCAACTGGTCGAGGAGGTTGTGCGGCTGCTCCACACCGACGAAATCATCGCCTGGCACCAGGGCGGGCTGGAGTTCGGCCACCGGGCGCTGGGCAATCGGAGCATTCTGGCTTCGCCTTTTTCACCCTACGTGATGGAGAACCTTAACAAGTACGTCAAGCACCGTGAGGACTTTCATCCCTTCGCCCTCTCGGTCCCGGCTGAGAAAGCATCTGTCTTTTTCGATTGTACGGGTAATTGCCGTTTCATGGCATCCCTTGGGAGGCTGAAGGAATCGGTAGGGGGTCTGGACCGCTTTACGTTTAATGATCGTTCGGTACGCCTGCACACCGTGGAAAGAGAGGCCAACCCCCGCTTTTGGGGCTTGCTCCACAAATTCGCCGAGGGAGCTCCAGCCCCCATTCTGGTCAATACTTCCTTCAACCTGTTCGGAGAGCCGTTGGTATGTGATCCACGGGATGCTGTCCGGACTTATGCCTCCTCCGCAATCGGTGCGCTGGTCATCGACAACTATTTGTTGGTGAAGTCATAATCTACGTGTTTAGGAAGGAGAAAGCCATGGGATTTGTAAAGATTGCTCAACGACGGTTTGGAATCGCGGGCGAATTAGTCTCGTTCTTCTGGGAGAATAAGCGCTGGTGGATGCTGCCCATGATCTTTGTGCTGCTACTCGTGGGCGTATTGATTCTCCTGGCGCAGAGTTCTGTGATTGCGCCGTTCATCTACACACTCTTCTAGAGAGGCAAGCATGTTGAAAAGCCTTTGGCAGGGCTTGAAGCGCCTCTGGGCAGGCTGGACGCGCCTGGCGCACAAGATCGGAAATTTTCAGGCGCGAGTGCTGCTCACGGTCCTGTACGCGGTCTTAGTGTTCCCCTTTGGGGTCATTGTCCGTCTCTTCTCGGACCCCCTGCGAATCAAGAAGCGCCCAACCCGTTGGCTGGAACATCCAGACGAGGCCAACGACATACAGTGGGCCAGAAAGCAGTGAACCTTGGACATCTTGGGAATTTCCTGCTACTACCATGACGCGGCAGCCGTTCTGCTGCGCGACGGCCAATTGCTGGCTGCTGCGGAAGAAGAGCGTTTCACCCGCAAAAAGCACGACTACGACTTCCCGAAGAATGCCATACAATTCTGCCTGGATGCAGGAGGGATTGGTGGCGCTGACCTCGACTACGTTGTCTTCTTCGAAAAGCCCTTCCGCAAGTTCGATCGCATCCTGGCAACCGTCCTCCAGACCTATCCCCAGTCCTGGAAGGTTTTCCGCGAGTCCATGATCACCTGGATGCTCGACAAGCTCTGGGTGGCCAGCAAGCTGGAATCCGACTTGGGCGTGCCGAAAGAAAAAGTCCTTTTCTCGGAGCACCATCTTTCACATGCGGCCAGCGCTTTTCTCTGCTCTCCCTTCGACGAAGCGGCTATCCTCACCGTGGATGGTGTGGGCGAATGGGTGACCGGAACCTATGGGACCGGGCGAGGCAACGAGATTCGCCTCACCAAACAGATGGAGTTCCCGCACTCACTCGGCTTGCTGTATAGCGCCTTTACGGCCTTCTTGGGCTTTGAAGTGAACGAAGGCGAATACAAGGTGATGGGCATGGCTCCCTATGGCCAGCCCCGTTACGTCGACAAGGTCTGGAAGCTGGTGCGACAGAACGAGGACGGTTCGTTTTCCCTGGACATGGACTACTTCTGCTTTCACTACTCCACCGACCGGACATTCAACGGGCGATTCGCGGAGTTGTTCGGAGAGCCGCGCCATGCCAAGATGCTTTTCTTTACTGAGTCCACCGGCTTTCCGAAGTATTTCGGCGAGCGCCCGGCCGACTACCCGGGATTATGCCGGCTAAACCAGCACTATGCGGACATTGCTGCCAGCATCCAACGGGTGACTGAAGAACTGCTGGTCGGAATGGCGAAGCATCTGCACAGGCAAACCGGCCTCAAGCGGCTCTGCATTGCCGGAGGTGTGGGTCTGAACAGTGTCGCCAACAGCCGCATCCTACGCGAGTCAGGATTCGAGGAGTTGTACATTCAGCCTGCCGCCGGCGACGGTGGTGGCGCCCTTGGCGCTGCCCTATGGGCTTACAGCACGCTGCTCGGCAAGCCTCGCGCCTTCAGAATGGAGCATGCCTACTGGGGCCGAGCCTATCCACCGTCTGAAGTCAGCGCCTTTCTGACCGAGAACAACATCCCGCATTGCCTGATCGAGGACGACGACAAGTTGTTGGATCGAGTCGTGGAGCGGCTGATACAAGGGAAAGTCGTGGGCTGGTTCCAGGGGCGCTTCGAATGGGGACCGCGGGCGCTCGGCAATCGCAGCATCCTGGCGGACGCTCGCAATCCGGAGATGAAAGACATTGTCAACGCGAAGATCAAATTCCGAGAGCCTTATCGGCCGTTTGCCCCCTCCGTACTCGCCGAATGTGCAGAAAGGTATTTTGATCTCTCACACGCCACACACCATTACCCGGCCCGCTATATGCTCTATGTGGTACCCGTCAAGCCGGACCATTACGCCACGCTGCCTGCCATCACTCACGTGGACGGCACGGGACGATTACAAACCGTCTTTCGCGACCAGAGCCCGCGCTACTACGATTTGATCGAACGCTTCGGTCAGGCCACTGGCGTTCCCGTCGTCCTGAACACCTCCTTCAACCTGAAGGGCGAACCCATCATCAACACGCCCGCCAACGCCTTCAACACTTTTTCCAAGAGTGAAATGGACTGCCTGGCGCTCGGCAACTTCCTGGTCGAGAAAACCAACCTCTAGATCTGGTGTCTCCTGGTGCACGGCCAGACTCGTTTGATGGCGTGTCGTAGCGCTGAGCTTTAGCTCAGCACGTGCCGATCTAAAGGTCGGCGCTACTATACGATCAAAAGCACTGTTGCACGGCCAGACAGGATGGGATGGCCGCGATGGGCCGCGATCGTTGGGGTGCGGAGTGCTCGAGAACGGCAAAGGGAACATCATTGGCATCCTGATTGATGCCGTAGACTACAAGTCAGCGGTCGACCGCATTGTCCAGGCTGCACATGAGCGCCGGCCAATGGCCATCTCGGCCCTGGCGGTCCACGGCTTGATGACCGGTGTTCTACAGAGTCAATACAAGTACCGCCTCAACCACTTCGACCTTCTCGTCCCGGACGGGCAGCCCGTTCGTTGGGCATTGAATCTGTTACACGGCGCGAGGCTTCGAGATCGCGTATACGGGCCCAACCTGATGCTTGCTTTGTGCTCGCGGGCCGAGGAAGAGAGGTTGGGAGTATTCCTTTACGGAAGCACCGAGGAGGTCCTCTGTGGGCTGAGGAGGAATCTGGAACACCAATTCCCTTGCTTGCGAATCGCTGGAATGGAGCCGTCGAAGTTCCGCCGTCTCTCGGCTGAAGAGAGAACTGACTTGATAGCGCGAATTCGTAGCGCAGGCGCGGCCATTGTTTTCGTTGGGCTCGGGTGCCCGCGGCAGGAGATTTGGGGCTATGAGTTACGAGAGGCTCTGTCGATGCCCCTCGTGGCGGTTGGGGCAGCCTTTCCGTTCCTTGCGGGCACGGTCCCACAAGCACCAAAATGGATGCAAGACCGGGGCCTGGAGTGGCTGTTCCGGCTGCTTGCAGAACCTCGCCTTTGGCGCAGATACCTATTCTTGAATCCCCTATACGTGTTTTTGGTAACCCTGCAATTATTGGGGCTATCGCATTTTTCCGCCGATGGCGACCTGCCTCTCGCTGAATTGTATGGTTAACGGGCACAAACCAGCAGACCTCCGCGCTTACGTCGCGCAAGTTCGGCCACACAATCGACTCCGAGAGCGAAAGATCTTCTTCTTGATTTCAAGGCGACCCCTGCTGGAACTGTCTCCTGAGGAGGCGCTCCTCTATTCGAGCATCGACGGACGCAGGAGCGTGGCAGAACTCGAAAGGATGCACCCTGGCGCCTGTGATAGACTGCTGAAGTGGCGTGAAGCTGCGATCATCGAGCTGATCCCTCCGATTAAATCGCCTAACAGCCCACACCTCGTGGTCATCGAGCCGCACATGGATGACGCGGTGCTCAGTGCCGGAGGTCGTCTTCTCCACCGCCGGGGCCGATGCCGAACCACAATCGTGTCGGCGGCCAAGTGGAGTAACCATACTTCCTATTTGCACTTGAAGCGGAACTTCCTAAACGTTCGCGAGGTTACTGAATTGAGGCTGGAGGAGTCGGCCCTGGTGGCTAGGCTTCTAGGGGCTGAGCACCGTTGCCTGGATTGGACCGAGTCTCCGCTTCGTGTGTGGCCGGCCGAGCGTTGGTCTCTTGCGACTGTCGAAAAGTTCAACGGGATTCCTCGAGCCTTCACGGGGCTATTCCCGGATCCGAAAGATGTGTCGCTGCTTGCCGAACAATTGGTGCAGGAACTGAGCGTTCTTGCGCCGGACGAGCTCTGGATCCCCATGGGATTAGGAGATCACGTCGATCATCGCACCACCCGGAATGCTTGCCTCCTGATGCTGGCGGAGGCTCGCAACCGTTTCTCGGGTGTTCCTGTGGCCATGTATGAGGACATGCCTTACGCTACCTTTTTCGGGCACGCGGCACAGATCCGCTCCGCCCTTGCCGACACTGGCACCCGCTTGGTTCGGGCCACCGAAGATATCACGGACGTCTTCGAAGAGAAGCTGCGGCTGGTTTCGCTGTACGCTTCGCAGTTCAAGCTCTCATTCATGGAACCTACGGTCCGCGGAATCGCCGAGCGCGAGGGTGGCGGGGGGGGGCAACTTGCAGAGACCTATCACCGATTGGAAGGAGAAGTGTGCCTGCCGGTCGAGTCGCGTCTGTCTCGGGAATGGGCCGGTTTGGCAACGCTCCAAAAAGGGATGCGTGCCCTGCTCTCGGAAAGGACGAAGTGTCGCCATCTGACGGTGATCGCACTGCCCTCCAGCCATTTAGGGATGTGGAGAGCCAACAGAGAGTCCTTACTGTCGGCATTCCCGAATGCAGATCTTCGCTTCTACGTGTCAGAAGATATGGCTTGGCAGACCGAGGAAGGCGGGAATGAAAAGCTGAGGCTGGATTTCGTGCGAGGGAGGTGGCGGGGGTGGATCGCCACCAACTGGCGTGAGTTCTTTCATTTCGGCACCCCTACGATCGTCCTGTGGGGGGGGGCTTACGGTTTTAGGCCCAAGTACAAGAAGCTCATCAACGCGCTCGCCAGGCTGACCAATCTCCTCGTCAACACGCTCGCCAGCCTGATCAATCTGCTCATCAAGGCGCACCTCCCGTTTCGCCGGGTGCTGATCGCTAAGTCGTTGGGCGATTTCTGCGGCGTACTGAACGAACAACTCGAAGGGGATCAGGTGCAAGCCCGGAAGTCCATATCTCCGAGTTGCTTGCTCGCCACTAAATGAAGGGCTGAGGGTGAGCAAAGGAAACAGATTCGCTTGCTTGACTTACCATGCGATTGGAGAACCCGGCGACCAATATACGCTCAGCCAGGGACAGTTTCAGGATCAATTGGAGCTCTTGCGGGGAGAAGCCTATGTGATCGACGGCTTCGAAGGGCTTGAACTCAACCTGCGGTTGGCACAAAGCTTTCCATCCCGTTATGCGGTCCTTACCGTTGATGACGGGCGCGAATCCGCGATGCGGGTTGCCGACCTCCTCGAGAAGTGTGGCGGTCGCGCTTCCTTTTTCCTTATCCGCGACAGGTCCGCGAGCAAGCCGGGCTACATTTGCGAAAAGGAAATACGCGAGCTACGCAGAAGAGGGTTCTCGGTCGGCACACATGGGACCACGCACCGTGGACTCACGTTCCTGCCCAAGGAGCAATGCCTCGCAGAGCTTGCGGAAAGTAAGCGCTGGCTCGAAGATGTGATCGGCGAAGAGGTCCGCTACATGGCCGTCCCGGGCGGGTTCACTCATTCGCGCGTCATGAAACAGGCACGTGAGTGCGGATATACCTTGGTGGGAACGTGCAACGAACAGATGAATTCGCCCGAAACAATGGCCTTGCCGTGCACAGTGAACCGCGTCAACATCCGGCGGTATTTCACTCTTTCAGATTTCGGGCGCATAATTGAGAACGACTTCGGATTCTTCTTTCGGCGGCAGATTCGGTCCGGCTTACTGTGGCTGCCAAGGCAGATTGTCTGTAGGTGATCCCCCCGGCGTTCTGCCGGCGGCGACAAGTACGAAGCACGCCGAAGGGAGATTCCAGCCCTTCCGTTCTTCTCCCAGACGACCGTCACCTCATAGAGGAATGATACGAAGAAAGCACTGGTCTGTGGCGCAGGTGGCTTCATCGGTGGCCACCTTGTTAAGAAGTTGAAACGGGAAGGCTACTGGGTTCGCGGCGTGGACATCAAGGACCATGAGTTTTGTCCGACCGCTGCGGATGAGTTCCGTCTTCTCGACCATCTGGACAAACGTAATTACCAAGCCGCACTCACCGTGGATGGTGGAGGGCGAGGTCTACCAACTGGCCGCCGATATGGGTGGAATGGGCTTCATACATTCTGCCGAGTGCGAGATCATGCACAACAGCGCGTTGATCAATATCTACATGACGCAGGCTGCGGCAGCAATCGGGGTTCCTAGGTATTTCTTCTCCTCATCTGTCTGCGTTTACCGCGACATGAGGCCCGGGGAGCCGGAGATGACGGAAGCGGAAGCGATTCCTGCGAATCCGGATAACGAGTACGGATGGGAGAAGCTCTATTTCGAGCGCATGGCAATGGCGTACGAGCGGCGCTATGGGATGCAAGTGCGTATCGCGCGCTTCCAGAACTGCTGTGGCGTGGAAGGCACCTGGCAAGGCGGACGCGAGAAGGCGCCTGCGGCTATCTGCCGCAAGGTGGCTGAGGTCGAGGACGGAGGCACGATTGAGGTCTGGGGCGACGGCACTGCCGTGCGCTGCTACACGCACGTCTACGACATGGTGGATGGCATTTTTCTGCTCATGCACTCTGACCTGTCCGGCGCCGCCAACATCGGCTGCCCGCAATACGTGACCGTGAACGAATTGGTGGCTACGGTGGCTGAAGTGGCCGGCAAAAACATCCACGTCAAGCACGTCGAAGGCCTGGTCGGTGTTCAGTCCCGTAATTTCAGTAACGCCCGCATCTACTCCACTGGCTGGAAGCCCAAGATCTTCCTCAAAGAAGATATCGAGCTGACCTATCCCTGGGTTGAGGCGCAGGTCGAGGCGAGCAAGCCCCCCGTTACGGCGGCGTGATCCTGGATGTTTTTATGCTCCGGCCCGTCCAGAGGGCTCGCGCTAGCGTCCTGTAACACCTAGTTATTTACAATCTGCAAGCGAACGACGACCACCGACGAAGAATTGCTCTTGCGTCTTCTCTTGCAATCGTCAATCGTCGATCTGCAATCGGCAATTCCCCAACTCCTTCACCCATTCCGCTGACTTCTGGCTCGGACCCCGCCTCTCCTCCCCGCGCCGCCTTTCTCACCCCCGCTTTGCTGATCCTCTTTAGCCAGGTTTCTCGACTTTACAGTTGGGCCGGCAAGCCATCACCTCTCATCCCCGAGCCCATAGGGTGAAATCGGCACCCGTTGCGTTTCCGAATTTGGGGTCAGCATTGAGCAAATGCGCATCTTGCTAACGCACTACTCAATGGGCAATAGCATGGATATTTGTGGGTGGAGAGGGTGCTACAGGAACATAGATGAGGGCCCCGATCTCCCATCCGCTTCCATAGGCATTCTGGTCGCCCGTCACGACCGAATTCGGCCAAGTGCTTCCCGGCATAAGCCCAATATTATACGGGCTCCCGAGGTTCAACCCCGCGTCGACGCCGGGAGAACCACTTGTCAGCCAGAATTGGCCCGCAGAGGCATTCGCAAATGCGGGAGCAGCCTCTACGGAATGCGAGCATCCCGTTGTGCCACAATTGCCGGTTGCGGTCTCCCACGTTGCATAGGTGCTTTCGTAGACGCCGGCACCCCACTCGATGAAATTCGTTGCCAGTGGACCAAAATCATTGTACGTGTAAACATTCCCCCGACCGTAGATTCCGACATTCTCGCAACCGTACCGAGCAACCAAATTCGGCCCCGTATTGCCGGAGGAAATGTTGTTTTTCACTAAATTACCTGTACAGGTCGAGGCTACCGGGTAATCCCCTTGCAGCAGGAGACCAGCAACCGTATTACCAAAGACCGTGTTGTTATATAGCTCAACTGCCTGGTTGCTCGTCGCCGTTCCGTCGGAGTTTTGCACCCAAATTCCTGCTTCACCGTTAGAGTAAGAAATATTGTATAGAGCCTGGTTCCCATTGGCATTCTCAATCATGATGCCACTGGCGCTATTCTCATACAGCAGATTATACTTAACGACCGTATTGAAGTCGTGAATTGTGTCAAGCCAAATCCCGTTACCCGCATTGGTTGTTTTGTAAAGGGGAGGGCCATTCGAGTAGACGAGGTTGTATTGGACAACCAGATTCGTTATGTTCGTTCCATTTCCGTTAAAATGGATTCCCGCAAGGAACTTAAGATTCGAGTCCGTGCCACCGGAGGTGTAAAGCAAGTTGTTCGAAAAAACCGTATTGTGCTCGACGGTGGCACTTTGGATGTCCGCGTTAAGGTGGATGCCGTCGCCTCCACACTGGCTAACGCTGTTATAGCTTATCTCGACGGCAGTATAAAGGCTGCCCGCTGTGCCCAAAATGACGCCATAATAATAAGCACGGTCGATAGTGTTACCAGTGATGGTGTGCGTCAACGTTCCACTAGCGGGACCATATTGGTATATCCCAAACTGATTGCTTTCAGTCGCATGGAGATTCTGAATCGTCAAGTAGTTTTGGCTGCCAAGTTGGATGTTGTAATTCAGCTGGCTGGCCTCAATTCCTGGGCTGGTAAACGCCGTAGCCGGGTTGGAAGTACTGTAAACATACAGGACATCGCTGGCCCAATACCACTCATTAACAGAGATGACGCTGGCTTCAGAGCTGACTTCGGCTCCGCGTGTCCCATCGAAAAATATCTGATTAGGTTGGGTAGAAAGTGATACTTGCCACACATTTCCAGAGGTGTTGGTCCATCTTGTCAGCAAAGCCGACCCGCTGATAATTGGCAACGCTCCCGTCCCGTAAGAGCCAAACGTAATAGGATTTTCGGGCAAACCGGATGAAGGCGGAGTCAACTGCTCGCGCCAAGTGCAGGTCCCCTCAAATAGTATGGAATCACCAGGATTGAACTTGGACGTGTTCACCTTGTTGATGGTCAGCCACGGCGCGGACGCACTAGTGCCATGGTTGCTGTCGCTTCCCACGGTCACGCAGTTGTCCACGTAGTAGGTGGTTGCCCAGAGCGGCGAGGAGCAAAGCAGCAGCGCTACGATTAATCGTTTTGTCATGATGGTGTCACGCTCCTATTTGTTCCAGCGATGTCCCAGTAGCCGGTTGCGAGGAAGCGGGCAAGATCGTATTCGCCGGCGCGCTCGAATCCACTTGCTGCGGCCGCGCCAGGTGCGAATGGAATAGAAATAGTAGGAACAGTCCTGCGAAAGCCATCATCTTCTTCATTGATGCACCTCCGTCATCGAGGGTTGGTGCGATTCACTCCCCATCCGTCCCCCTAAATCCCCCGCAAGTTAACGCCATCAATCAAAAACTTTTGTCGTGCGAATTTTGCAATGCCTGTGTGGTCGTTGGCTGACAAGTTACGCATGAAGTAAAAGTCCTTCCTCTTTCTTCCCCAGGTCCATCATAAGAGTTCTTTACCACTAGGGAAATGGCACAGACGTACTGGACCACCAGAGCCAGTTGGGGACGATCCTTACTGTTCAGAAGGTCTCGGGGGGCGATTGCGGCGGCGAGCGTGCCCGAGGCGGGAATGCGTGCCGGAGAAGAGTGACGGAAGAGCGGGCCCCGGGACCAAGTCGGTCTTTCATTTCGACGTGCAAAGCTCCGAAGCTAAGTCGATCTCCGCCGCGTATCGCTGCAGTTCAGTCAGGTACGACCACGAGTCCTCCGCCAATTGATAGGAAGCGGTCCGCCAGTTCCCACACGAGTGGCGTATGGCAGATAAAGATGACATGGTGGAATCCGCCAATATCCATTGCCCGGCGCAACATGCGCACATGGGCGCCCAGAATCATCTCATTCCGAGCAGCGCAAATTGCGCAAAACGACCCTGAAGAATCAAACACTTAGGGCGAGCCGAAAGGCAGGGTTTATGGGCAAGTGAGTCACGGCGGGCATACACACCCGTACCAGCCGAATGTGCGGGCCGAGGGCGATAATCAGGCCCGTTTTGCGCGCCATAATGCACCTCCCGTGGAGCAATGGAGGCATCTGGCACACGCAGGCGCATCACGTGATTCCGTTGTTGGGAGTTAAGGGAGGGAAAGCCGAAGGAGGTTCAGAAACAACCCCTTCCGGATTTCCTACAACGACATGTCCATCACCAACTGTTAGAATCTGGTCGGCAACTCCCAAACGAGTGGCGTGTGGCAGATGAAGATTACCTGGTGAAAACTGACCAGGTCCATGGCCCTGCGCAGCATGCGCACATACTCCTTGCCATTGGCGGCATCCAGGGCTCCCACCGTTTCGTCCCGGAACAGCGTCTCGTAACGAATGCCTTCGCCCTGCCGCATATTGTAGATCGCGATGCCCAGGTTGACGGCTTCGTTGACCAGCACAATTTGCCCGCCTGAGAGTTCGTCCACGGTAAGCGTCCGGCGGACCCATCTTCCTTGGTAGCCTCGCTTGACTTGGCGCCGGACAGGGCGTAGCATCGGCGCATCTCACTGAGACGATCGGACTGCCGCCGCAGGACGTGGACATGTGGCGGACAAGAAACTCCCTTACGACAGTCTTCTCGCAGAGCCAGTCGGCGACGGCGGGGGCGCGGTCTGATAAGCGAATGGAGCCGGCATGTCTGCCATAGCGTGCGTCATGTCGGAGGTCCGCGCGGCCGAAGCCAGGATCGGTTAAAGGGACGCTTACACATCCGGCAAACGTGGGGTGTTAGCCATGACCAATCGATATGTCGTCGTTACCGGCGCGTCTCGCGGGCTTGGACGGACGATAGCCCTCGCGCTCGCTCGAAGTGGTTTTTCCGTCCTGGCTGGCGTGCGCCGCCGCGAGGACGGGGAAGCCGTGAGGCGAGCGGCGTCAGGCTGGCTCGAGCCGTTAATCCTCGATGTCACAAGCGGTGAAAGCCTACGAGCGGCCGCCGCCGAAGCAGAACGAGTGACCGCCGGCCGCGGCCTCGCGGGCCTGGTCAACAATGCGGGTGTTGCCCTACTCGGACCGCTGGAACAGGTGCCGCTTGAGGCAGTGGAGAATCTCTTTCGGGTGAATGTGTTGGGAGTCATCGCGGCCACTCAGCAGCTCCTCCCGTTGTTGAGGCAGGCGGCGGGCCGCATCATCAACATCAGCGCGGTCAATGGCAAAATCAGTATCCCTTTCTTGTCGGTGTACAATGCCTCGAAATCCGCGCTCGAGGCCTTAAGCGACTCGTTGCGCATCGAGCTGGCGCCATGGGGCATTCGCGTCTCCGTCGTTGCTCCCGGGGCGATGCGTACCGACATTCGTGCCGAGGGCGTTCGCCGCTGGGCGGAGAGCCGCGCGTCCTTGTCGCCAGAGAAGCACGCGCTCTATGAAAGGCAATTCGGGAAGCTGCGAGAGCTTATCGCGCAGGCTGACTCAACCGCCGCAGAGCACGATCCTGTCACGCAGGCCGTTTATGATGCGCTGACCGCCGAGGTTCCACAGACACGGTACCTGGCCGGCCCTGATACCGCCCAGTGGATGCAGATGGCTTCGCTTCCCGACGCCCAGCGCGATGCGGCGTTCCTCAGCATGCTTGGTTAGCGCCTGTGCCTTGAGAAAAACCGCGAACCTGAAGATCGCAGGTCCGCGCTGTGAGTTCGTGCAGCACGGCTCACAACCCATTGCCTTCACGAATTGGTCGCGGATAGCAGTCAAACGAACAAGGAGGGCCTATCAGGGTCAAACCCATCCTAATGTTTCTCGCTGTTCTCGCGCTGGCCGCAGCCGCTAGCGCGCAGACCAAAATCTCGGGCAAGTTGCAGTGCGGCAAATCCGATCCCGTCTACACGATCCAGGTTGGCGACCGCCCCGACCACGCCTTCACAATCAGCAAACTCACGTGCGCCTTGACCAAACCTACGGAAATCGCGGGCATCATTCACAAGAGTGAGGAAGCCACTATCTTCGGGGAGGTCAGCGGTAACCGCGTGCGGGCCCGGAGCCGGAATGTGGACACCATGGCCAATGGGGACAAGTATTACGTCAGCACTCAAGCCTCAGAGACTCTGAAGGAAGGGGTCTTGCAAACCGCCGAAGTCACATGGACCATAACAGGCGGCACCGGAAAGTTCAAAAGTATGAAAGGTAAGGGAACCACCAAGGGGACGGGTGCCACGGATGGTACTTCGACTTGGGAAGCCGAGGGCGAATACGAGTTGCCGAAGTAGGGCCCTGCTAGCCGATTCGGCATTAAGTCTCGTGCGGGGCGCGCACGCTCCTCAAGCTCCGAGGGTGCGCCGGGGGCTTGACTGCCCGCTCCTTCCCCACGGCCCCAGTCCCGCAAGAAAATCACAATTTCATTTCGAGGAGGCCAATCATGCAACGAATCAGTGTTTTGCTGCTCGTTTTAGTGGTTTGCTTTGCCACGGCCATGCACGCCCAAGCGCCGACTCCGACGACCGATCCTGCGCTCAAAAAGCTAAGTGCATTAGTGGGCCACTGGACATACGAAGGAGAATACAAGGCCGGACCCTTAGGACCCGGTGGCAAAGTCACTGGCGAATACAACGGTCAGATGATCCTAGGAGGGTTCTTTTTCCAGGCCCGGTGGACGGAAAAGGGACCTGCGGGAGAGACGCGGGGCCTTGACATCGAGGCGTACGACCCGGTGAACAAGAACTTTGTGAGTAACTGGTACCTGTCCGATGGAAGCAGATTTTCAGGAGTGTTAGCCGTCAGTGAAAAGACATACGCCATTGCGGGAAAGTTTCTCCTCACGGGAAAGCAGTATGAGTTCAAGGACACGTTGATACTCGCAGCGGATTTGATGAGCGTGACGGAGAGGGGCGAAATCTCTGCGGATGGCAAAACCTGGACGCCTTGGGTCGAGAATAAATGGACCAAGGTCCAGCCCGCTCCCAAGAAGTAACCGAAAGCCGACAGGACGAGACGGGAACGGCGGGGTCGCCTTGGCGAGGGCGGCTTCGGACCCGTGAGAATACCGCAACTTCATTTTCAAGGAGGCTAATCATGACACGAATAGGTGTTCTGCTGTTCCTTTTGGTTTTCTCCTCTGCCACGGCCATGCAGGCCCAGGCGCAGGCCCCGAAGCCGGACCCCGAGGTCAAGAAGCTGCATGCCGTGGTGGGCCATTGGACGTACGAGGAAGACTGGAAGGCCGGGCCGCTAGGACCCGGTGGCACGATGACCGGCGTATATGACGCACACATGATTCTCGGAGGGTTTTTCTTGCAGGCCGAGCAGACGGAAAAGGGAGCGATGGGAGAGATACGGAACCTTGAGGTCGACGCGTACGACCCGGTGAATAAGAATTTCACAAGTGACATGTACCTGTCCGACGGGACCAAATCTTCATTCACGATAACTGTCAGTGGGAACACGATTACGTGGGCAGGAACGTTGACGTTTGCCGGAAAACAGTATCTATTCAGGGAACCCTTTGTGCTTGCGCCTGATTCGATGAGTGGGACGGCAAAGGCCGAAATTTCGGTCGATGGCAAAACGTGGACCCTTGCCTGGGAGGGTAAATGGAGGAAGGCCAAGCCCGCCCCGAAGACGTAGATGAAAGCTTGGGGAACGGCACAAAAGCCGTGGGGGCACGCTGTCGTCTGGTGCCGCAGGCTGCGGAATGCCCCGGCCCCTAGCCTCGTGCCGTTTCCCGAGGAGACGGCGGTATGAGAACACGCATCCTTTTCCCCATCCTTGCCGCAGGAATAGGCGCGCTCCTGGCGCACGTGCCCCCGGCCCAGCCCCGTCGCATCGGCCCTGCGGAAATCTACCCCGACCCCGTGAGGACTCCGGGGGCAGCGAACCCGCAGGTCACCCAAGAGAACATCGGTGACACGATATGCAGCCGCCGCTCGAGCACGAAGTTGATACGGCCCCCGGCAGGATACACGGGCAGGCTGAAGAGGAAGCAGCTCCGTGAGTACGGGGACATTGTCCGCCAAGCGAGGGCGCAGCTCGTCAACCCAGGCACGGGCAAGGTCGATACGACCCGCTGCGTTGCCCGTTCCGACAACCCGGCCTGCTACGAGGAAGACCACCTCATCCCCATCGAGGACGGCGGCGACCCCACGGACCCGAGGAACCTCTGGCCCGAGGCATACAACACTCGGGCCGGCGGCACCATCATGGGCGCTCGCCAGAAGGACGTGGTCGAGGGGTTCGTCCACGACGAGATTTGCTACGGCATCCCCTATTCCAAGAAAAGCTCATACATTCCGGCGATGACCTCAATCACGCTGAGGCGGGGCCAGGAAATCCTGGCGGGCGACTGGTATGCGTGCTACGTGTCGATAAGGAAGGGGAGGCCGTGCAAGTGAAGCAGCCGCCGCAACATCGTCCGGCTGCCTGCTCACGGGCGGCGACAGCGGTGGAACTTTCCGACCATAATTTTTGCGGCCCATGGACATCACGTGGGAGCAGGTGGATACTGGTCCAACGAGAAAACCCGAGTAGCGAAGCAGAATTGCGAGGTCACGCAAAAACGTCTATGAAGATCACATGCGGTCTCTGCAAGGGCAGCACTAAACATTTTGCGTATCCTAAGACCCTGAGTTGCCCGCTCTGTAATGGCCTCGGGGAGCTGACGATTTTAGGAGCCCCAGTGTTGCGCACGTGCCCTCGTTGCGCAGGCAGCGGGCGACATTTCGCTTTTCCTAGCGTCCACGTTTGCCCGGTCTGCAATGGGCTCGCACTTCTAACAGAGGATGGAGTCCCCCCGACTATCGTTCAAAGCAGTCCAAGCCCGCCGCTGGAACCTGTTCCCCCGTCGAGCAAATGGACGCTCGTCGCCGAGGGTCGCCTGAATCAACTGCGGGCTCTTAAACCTGGCAGCCTTGATTTTCAAAAGCTGATCCAACTATGCGAAGAATTGAACACCGCCTACAGCCAAGGGTGCTACCTCGCCACAATCATGCTCACCCGGAGTCTTCTTGACCACGTGCCGCCGGTGTTCGGAATGGCCAAATTCACAGAAGTTGTCAACAACTACAGCGGCGGAAAATCGTTCAAAGAAAACATGCAGCGCCTCGAAGACGCAGCACGAAATATCGCCGATACTCACTTGCACACGCCCATGCGGGCAAAGGAAACGCTTCCCACGGCACAGCAGGTGAACTTCGGCCCTCAGCTCGATGTGCTGCTTGCCGAAATCGTGCGGATAACGCACTAGGGAAGCGCACTCAACCACTATTTCCCGAATAGTGACCGAATGCGAAGAATTTCCTTTCCCTCGTCTGATGGAACATCAGAAAGCGTAATGCCACTCCGATGTGTTACCGAAAAAGCAGGGCTTGGACCTGCGCTGAGTTGAAGTGCCTGACTGATTCTAAGCACCTTATCGGAATCCGCAAGGAAGTATTCGTGTTCCACGGCCGTGCGCCGGTCGATTATTGTTAGGGTGTCCCCCACGTGACCGTCAACGTCGACGCCCTGGTTAAGCCTTGCAGTGTCGCCATCGTACAGACCACTATCAATTATTAGTTCGTTGCGTTCCATTCGCCCTCCCGTGTTTTACAGACAATCTTGTTTTGCGAAACCTCCCGAGCCGCCGTCTCATTATTGAATCGTTCCAATTCGTTCAACCGCCACCCGTCGTGCAAATTCCTGCCACCAAGCCAGGTCCCAGTACCGTCCGGCATTCCCGGATGTGGACGGGAGGATGAAGACATGTGGGAAGTCTGGAACCACAGACCCAGACCCATAGTCCAATTGCGTGTGCGATGGAATGCCATAAAAAGCACGTGCAGCCGCCTTGCCATTGAAGGCGACGATTTTCGGGCGGCAGCGGCGAATCGACTCCATGAAAGCAGGCACATTGAGCGCTCCCGGGGGGAGCGTCGAATCGGCCCCAGATACTGCCTTTGCAATGTCAGTGAGACCCAGGCCGAATTTGGGAAGGGTGCGAAAGTCTTCGGGCTGTAGCCTGTCCTCCGTAAGCCCGACCTGATGTAGGACGCCCCAAAAGCGGTTGCTAGGGTCGGCGTAATAAGCGGTGAGTACTCTAGACTTGGTGCCCACTGCCATGCCGCAAATGACTGCGCATACGCCGACAGGAAGGACATCTGGCAGGACATGCGAGGTCGTTCCCATATGAACTGGACTCTACATCTAAGTGCGGTCAGATTTCAAACTGAGACACCACTGACTGGTGAGGTATATTCTCCGTGATGGACTCCCCGCACACCGACCCCGAATTGCATCGCTGGCTCGGCCGGGCATCGGAGAGCACCCGCACGACGCCGTTCGTCCGAACGATTGCGGAAGCTGCTTTCATGGCTTGCTCGCCCGATTACGTACTGCTGCGCCCCGTGCTGGTGGAACTCAAACGCCGGTACCGTTCGAGTGGTCCGCAAGTTCTCAGGGGATGTCCGCCCTACACCTCAAAAACGGCACATGGATATTCAGCGCCCGCCCTCCTCTCGTGGGGGTAGCCGAAAGGATTGGTGACCACATCGGTCCCGCCTATTTGACACCGGTGGGCCAGATGGGTGTGCCCGTAGACCCACAGCCTGGGGCGTCTCTCCTCGATCAGCGGGGCCATCTCGGAGACAAAGAACCTGTTGAGTTCGTCGCCCCTGAACTGGCGGTGGACGCACCGGTAGGAGGGCACGTGGTGGGAAAGCACCACCGTGCCGGGAGTGACCGTCCTCCGTGCGGCGTCGGCGAACACTACGTTCTCCTCGTAGACCCACTTCTTGAATCCCCTGATGAGCCGGAAGTCGTTCAGTAGACTCTCGTACCTTGGATTGCTGGCGTTGTAGGGGAACCACATGACGCCCCCGAAGAAATGAACGCCATCGATGGTTTCTTCCGTGTTGCGGAGCCAGTGGAAGTTCGGCTGCATACACGCTCCCAACGTGCTCTCCGCCTGCTCCCTGGTGGAGTCGTAGTACTCGTGGTTCCCCGCAACGTAGATGACGTGCCTCGCCTGGAGCGACAGGTAGGCGAGGGCGGCGTGCGTCATCTCCTGCCCCTGGCTGGCCGGCACGACGACGTCGCCCGGAACGAGTAGGAAGTCCAGGCCGGGGGCGAACTCCAGGGACCTGAGAAACCCCAAGGCGTCGGCATAAAACTCAGTATGGAGGTCCGAAACCAACTGAGCCTTCATTGTCGTGAGCCTCTCCTGACTGCGCCCAAATTGACACGGTGCGCCTGACGACGGACGCCTTGAGCCATGCCAAGAAATCCGCCCATAATTGTGGCACAGCGGCTGGTCAGTTTTTGGTGGTCTTCTTCAGGACGTAGTCGAATAACTTCTCGGTAGTGCCGTCGCCGGAGGTCCACTCTGAGCGAAGCGTCGTCTTCCTCTGTACCTTTCTCAAAGCGGAAAGCAGTGTGCGATTCAATTCCTTTGCGCTGGCCCCCTCCAGCTCGGCTTCAATCACAAATCCTTCAGCCGCTTCCTTAACAGAGCCTTTCGCAGCCAACTGGTCGAGAGACTGCTGGATGGTCCGGGCATCCGAGCGGCTGACTCGTGCCCTGAGCTTGAAGTTCATTTTGCTCGCTCCTTTCCGCATCAAGAGGTGGGTCATATTCTTGACTCAAATGCGCTCTTCAGTTCACGTCCGAGACCATCGAGGTCAGGGTATACAACGGATTCTGTGATGCCTGCGTCCTTGATTTCCTGTCTGATCCTGTTAATCGAACCCACTGGAATTGTGATCGAAACCAAACGGGAGCCTTTTTCTTTTTCCAATTTTACAAGCCACAGGGGGTCAGTCCCGAAGATCATGAACCGACTTCTCTGCGCTGCAACCCGGCGAGTCAGGTGAGGCGAGTCCCAGAGCAACGGTGTTTCTGGAGTCGTTAACAGCGGTTCTTTGAAATCCTCCTCGTCCGATGGCAGATAAAGGCGGTCCCATTCTTCCTCATCTACTTCATGCGGATTCTTCTTGCAGTATTCCCTCCATCTCGCAGTGGTGTCTTTGCGGTCTGGGTGCTGGCGCAGGTATCTTGTCAGCCAATGGGGATCAAGCACATAAATGATGGAACCGCTTTTCGGAGGCATCGGCTTCTCCCTTACCGCAAAATGGAGCGCAATCAGTGCGCCGTCCGTCCAGTCGAGAAGTCGTGTGGGAACCCCGTGATGCCGCATCAAGAAGAACGAGTCCCACTCCCAATCCTCCTGGCCCGATCTGACATCCGAAAGCTGGGCCGAACAGCGCCCAAACTCCTCGTACAACTCGTTCTCTAGCTCCAGCAATTTCCGAATCGGCTTTAATCTGTTTTTTCCCCTCGGGCGATAAATACTGGGTTGAAGGCGGGTCTTGCGGTGCAGGGTGGCCTCGGCACGGAACCATAGCTCAAGGTGCTTTGGAACTCTCCAGCGCTTACGCAATCCGGCGACAATCGATAGGTATTCGCAAAGCGAACGGGCAATTTCCGTGCTCACAGGCAGCAGACTACCACAGCTAACGTTCGTAGGTCGAGCGAGGAGGGACGTCGGTCATCTCGCCTCGACCACCTCTTGCGGCCCGGCCTCTTCCGGCTGCTGGCATGCGCCGCCGGGGAATCCCGGACCGGAATCAGTATACATCCGGCACCTTCCGCTGCGCTGCGATGTATATCGCAGATTATGGATGGACTCTGCCAGCACAGACCCAGAACTGCGAGACTGGCTCCGCTGGGCCTTCGAGACCGGCAAGGTGCCGGTATTCGTCCGCACTGTTGCGGAAGCCGCCCTCCTGGCTTGCGTCCCGGACTACGTTTTGCTGCGGCGAGTGCTGGTCGAACTCAAACGCCGGTATCCAGAACCCTAGCCTGGCAAGCCCCGCAATTTCAGGCCCAAGCATGATGCTCCTCGGTAACCCCGTTGCGGTTTTGCCTTGACATCCCCGCCTGCGGGTGGGAGTATCTCGCCAATCAGCTTAGCTGCATAACAAGGCCGAGAGGGATGGCGTAATGGCAGCCTTCATCCGCTCCCGTCTTGCGCTGCACACGCTCCTCAAGCTCCGAAGGTGCGCCGAGGGCTTGACTGCCCGCTTCCTCCTCACGGCCTCAGTCCATCAACAAATCACAACTTTATTTTCAAGGAGGGATAATCGTGCGACGAATCACCATTCTGCTGTTCCTATCAGTCTTCTGCTTTGCCAGGGCGATGCACGCCCAGGCGCAGGCTCCGAAGCCGGACCCCGAGCTTAAGAAGCTGAGTGTATTCGTGGGCCACTGGACATACGAAGGAGAATACAAGCCTGGACCGTTGGGACCCGGCGGCAAGGTTGCTGGCGAATATACCGGTCAGATGATTCTCGGGGGGTTCTTCTTCCAAGCCCGGTGGACGGAAAAGGGACCTGCGGGAGAGACGCAGGGCCTTGACATCGAGGCGTACGACCCGGTGAACAAGAACTTTGTGAGTAACTGGTACCTGTCCGATGGAAGCAGATTTTCAGGAGTGACAGCCATCAGTGAAAAGACAGACGCCATTGCGGGAAAGTTTCTCCTCACCGGAAAGCAGTATGAGTTCAAGGATACGTTGATATTCGCAGCGGATTTGATGAGCGTGACGGAGAGGGGCGAAATCTCTGCGGATGGCAAAACCTGGACGCCTTGGGTCGAGAATAAATGGACCAAGACCAAGCCCGCTCCAAAGAAGTAGCTGAAAGCTGAGCGGACGAGGTATGGCAGGAGTGGCGGGGCCACCCTGCCGAAGGCGGCCCCAGCCCCGCAACAGAATCACGACTTCATTCCAAGGAGGATACTCATGGCACGGACCATTGCTCTGCTGTCCCTTTTAGTCTTCTGCTCCGCCACGGCCATGCAGGCACAGGCACCTGCTCCGAAGCCGGGTCCCGAGGTGAAGAAATGGGGTATCTGGGCTGGAGACTGGACGATATTGGGAACGTCGAAAGACGGCCCGTCGCAGCAGGAGTACAAGGTAGAGTGGCATATGCACAACCACTGGGTCGTAGGCGGCTTCGCTCTACAGTCCGATGCCACCTGGAAAGGCAACGGGCTAGAACTGCACTTCCTAGAGATACTCTCTTACGACCCTGCGAGAAAGGCCAACACCGGGTCGGGGTTCCAGAGTGACGGAACGACCTGGACTGGAACGGCAACCTTCGATGATGGGACGTCCGTGGAGAAATTTACACAGACAGACCCGGATGGGAAGGTGGCAAGGTGCCGGAACGACTGGGTCTTCAGTGCGGATGGAAAGGCCGTCTCGGGAAAATCGGAATGCGAGCAAGGCGGCGTCCGATGGACGAGCTTTACCGGCAAGGGAACCAGGACCAAAGGCGGAACATAAGAACGAGTTCTTGAGTTTAGGGCGGTTGACGTCGCCTACAACCAAGTTCGCTGCGGGCCGGGCTGCCTCGCCGAAGGCGGCCCCGGACCCGCAAGAAAATCACGACTTCATTTTCGAGGAGGCTAATCATGACACGAATCAGTGTTTTCCTGTTCCTTTTAGTTTTCTGCTCCGCCATGGCGATGCGGGCACAGGCACCGGCCCCGAAGCCCGACCCCGAGGTCAAGAAGCTGCACGCTGTGGTGGGCCATTGGACGTACGAGGGAGAGGCCAAGCCCGGACCGCTAGGAGCTGGTGGCAAGCTCACGGGCGAATTTAACGGTCAGATGATTCTCGGAGGGTTCTTCTTCCAGGGTCGCTCGACGGAAAAGGGACCTACGGGAGAGGGGCGGGGTCTTGAGCTTGACGGGTACGACCCCGTGAACAAAAACTTTTCCAGTGAGATGTATCTTGATGACGGAAGCAGATTTTCAGGGGCGCTAACCGTTGCCGGGAACACATGGACCTATGAAGGCAAGGCGGTCATGGCGGGCAAGCAGTATCAGTTCAAGGGGACCTTTGTACTTGCGCCCGATTTGGCGAGCGGGACCTACAAAACCGAAATCTCGCTCGATGGCAAGACGTGGACACCTGTCGGCGAAGCTAGATATACCAAGGTCCCGCCCGCTGCGAAGAAGTAGCTCTCCGCTGACGGGACGAATCAGAGGCAGTGGGGTCGCCTTGTCAACGGTGGCCCCACAGCGCCACGAGTATCGCAACTTCATTTTCGGGGAGGCATCATGCGACGAATCAGTCTCTTGCTGCTCGCTTTAGCGGTCTGCTTCACTACGGCAATGCAGGCGCAGGCACCGGCCCCGAAGCCGGGTCCCGAGGTGAAGAAACTGCATGTTTGGGTGGGCCATTGGACGGCCGAATTCGAATTGAAGCCCGGACCATGGGGACCCGGTGGCAAGGTCACCGTCCAATATACCGGTCAGATGATTCTGGGAGGGTTCGTTTTCCAAGGCCGGTGGACAACAAAGGGAGCTTTAGGAGAGGCCAGGGGGCTTGAGTTCGAGGCGTACGACCCGGTGAACAAGAGCTTTGTCAGCAATTGGTACCAGGACGACGGAAGCAGATATTCAGGGGGGATGACCGCCAACGGAAACACATACACCTGGACACTGAAGCATGTTGTCGCAGGAAAGGAGAACCTGCTAAAGGACAGCTTTGTATTTGCACCTGATTTGATGAGCGCTACGGTGAAATCCGAAGTCTCCGTCGATGGCAAAACGTGGACACCGTTCACCGAGGGCAAATATACCAAGGTCCAGCCCGCCCCGAAGAAGTAGCTGAAATCTTGGGGAACGGCACAAAAGCCGTGGGGGCACGCTGTCGAATGGTGCCATGGGCGGGGGATTGCTCCGGCCCCTATCCTCGTGCCGCCTCCCGAGGAGGCGGCCATATGTGGACACGCATCCTTCTCTCCATTCTTGCCTTCGGAATAGGCACGCTCTTGGCGCGTGCGCCCCCGGCACAGCCTCACCGCATCGGCCCTGCGGAAATCTACCCCGACCCCGTGAGGACTCCGGGGGCAGCGAACCCGCAGGTCACGCAGCGGAACATCGGGGACACCATATGCAGCCGCCGCTGGAGCACGAGGCTCATACGGCCCCCGGCAGGATACACGAGCAAGCTGAAAAGGAAACAGCTTCGGGAATACGGCGACACTGTCCATCAGGAGAGGGCGCAGCTCGTCAATCCGAGCACGGGGAAGGTCAATACGACCAGATGCGTGGCGCACTCCGACAACATGGCCTGCTACGAGGAGGACCACCTCATCCCCATCGAGGACGGCGGCGACCCCACGGACCCTAGGAACCTCTGGCCCGAGCCGTATAACCTGCAATTGGTTTTCTGAAGCGTTGCTCCGGCGACCGAGCGCACCTAGGAGCCGATGTGCAGCTTAAGGTGGTCGGGCTGGACGGAAAGGGCCAGACCGAGTCCGTCGACCCCACCTACTTACTCCCCGAGGAGCTGGTTGGCGCAAGTAGAGTCGTCGATTTAGACCATTTTTTCAGAGTTTCGCATCTATAAGGAGGGGAACTGCTCTCGTAACACCCCACGGTCCGACCACAGGTTCGGGCAGGGTCAACATAGGCGTTGCGCCCGAAGACCGCAGCGAGATGGTTCGCTTGTTTCAGGCCATGAAGGGTGCTACGCTCTTGAGCAGGAGGGGCACATGCGTAGATTGCATATCGTTTTATTGTCGTTGGCAATTGCTTTCTGTGCTGCCAGCACTAACGCCTGGGCCCAACGTGGCGGGGGACATGGTGGTGGTGGTTTCCATGGCAGTGGTGGTGGTTTCCATGGCGGCGGGGGCGGAGGCTTTCGCGGTGGTTACGGTGGAGGCGGCTTCCGCGGTGGTTACGGAGGTTATCGAGGCGGTTACGGTGGCTGGGGATATGGACGCGGTCACGGCCACCGAGGCGGTTGGGGGTATGGGTTTGGCTTCGGGTTGGGATGGGGGCCGTGGGCCTACTGGCCTTATTGGGATTATGGCTATTACGGATGGTCGGGATATCCCTACTATTGGTACTATCCTGACTATTCGTACTATCCCTACTACTGGTCCAACCCGTGCTATCCCTATGGTCGGTACGATTGCAGTATTTCTGGGTACGGCCCCGTTTCTTATGCGCCCGACCCGCCTCCGGCTAGAGTAAATCCGTCGACGTATTCCCAAAGGAGCATTTCACCGGCAACGCCCAGCGCTTACGTAGCGGACGGCCGATGGCACCACTTCGGGCCTCAGCCCGCTCCGGCAATGCGCGTCTCTTCGCCTCGAACCGTGCCGAATTCCCAGGTTAGCGGGCCGCCTCCCACTTACACCACCTATGTGGGGGACGGGCAATGGCATCGCTTCGGCCCTCAGCCCGCTCCGTCAATACACGCCTCATCGCCTCAAACCGTGTGGCATCCACAGGCAAGCGAGCCGGTTCGCGCTTACAGCGCCTCCTTGACGGAAGGCCGATAATTCCGCTGTTCCTGAGAGAAAGCTGAAGGCAACAGACAGTCGGCATTTCGCTGCGAACCTCACTAGGCGGCAAACCGGAATTTCCATTGTGCACTTTCCCCTGACCCAAAAGACACTCCTGACCGAGGCCGAACGCAATCGTCAGTCGGGTTTTGCAATGCGGGTGCTACTGCTACTCCGGTGGCTGCATATGAGAAGTTACGGCACAACGCAGACTTAAGAGCGCGGAAGAAATCGCTTCGGCCAAGCCAACCGGCTCCCCTCGGAAACCCGGTTGCACCGACGCTTGTGCTCCCAACTAATCCGTCCGCAGTGAACCGCTGGTCGCAACGCGTTGGAGACACCACCCTTCTCGAAAACTCAGCGAAGCACCCGCTTGTATTTCGAGGTCCTTGGTGGTAGCGTCATCGCACTGAGTAATCTCCCGGAGGAAAAACGATGCTACGTTACCGTTTCTTATTTGCATGTATAGGCCTGTTTGCCCTGACAGCCGCCTGCACAAGGACGGCCCCTGATACGCGGGACGCTGATATCAAGGCCGTGAAAGGCGTAGAGGCCGCCTGGGTCGAAGACATCGCCACGAAAGATGTGGACAAGTTTGCGAGCTACTATTCCGACGACGCGTCGGTCCTGATGCCGAACGCGCCCATTATCAGTGGCAAGGACAACATCAAGGCGGCGCTCAAGCCGATGCTGGCCGACCCCAACTTTGCTCTCACCTTCCAGTCCACGCGGGCAGAGGCGTCGAAAGGCGGCGATTTCGTCTACACGGTCGGCACCTACTCGATGACAATGTCGCGCCCGAAAGACAAGACGGCCGTGACCGACAAGGGCAAGTATTTGACCGTGTTCAAGAAGGCGGCGGACGGGAGCTGGAAGGCCGTAGCCGACATGATGAACTCCGACCTGCCTGCTCGAAGTGAGCCTCCTCAGCCTAGAAAACATAGAAGCCACCGTGCTGCGAGGGGCCACAGGCGTGCCCGTTCTCGATAGGGTGACGCTGGCAGGAAGGCGGCTGTCAGGGAATGCCGTGGGGGAAATGCCAAAACAGCAGGCGACCGCCCTCGACCCTCAGCGTGAGCACTGGGAGCGCACTTTTGCATCCAGGCCGGGCATGTTCGGCGGCGAGCCAAGCTATGCGGCGCAGAAGTCTGCCGCCGTGTTCAGGGCCGAGGGCAGGCTCAGGCTTCTTGAGCTTGGCGGCGGCCAGGGCCGCGACAGCCTCTTCTTCGCCCGCGAGGGCTTCGATGTCACGGTGCTTGACTACTCCCATGCTGGCCTTAGCGAGATTCAGGCGAAGGCGGAAGCGGCCGGTGTCAGTGGCAGAGTCCGGACGCTGGTCCACGATGCCCGCACGCCATTGCCCTTCGCCGCCGCAAGGTTCGATGCCGTCTACTCCCACATGCTCTTCTGCATGGCGCTCACTTCGACTGAGCTGATGGCCCTTTCCGCCGAGGTCTGGCGAGTCCTTGTTCCGGGAGGGCTGAACATCTTCACGGTGCGGACGAAGCAGGACGCCCACTACGGTGTCGGCACCCATCATGGCGAGGACATGTACGAGGTGGGTGGCTTCATCGTCCACTTCTTCGACCGGGCAAAGGTGGAAGCGGTTTCCAAAGGCTTCAGCATTGTCTCGGTCGAGGAGTTCGAGGAGGGCAGGCTTCCAAGAAAGCTCTTTCTGGTCACCGCCAGGAAGCCGAAATAACTGCTGGTCCGCACAGTCCCGCCAGGCATACGAAAGTCGGCGAGGAACCGCTTTCGGCAGCATCACCTGTTCGGTCTTTCGCATCCCACCGCGCCGTAGTGCGCCCCATCCGCGCCTGAATCCAGCCCAAACGGTGAGTCAGTCGATGGGAAGCCGACTTTTCATTCCCAATCCGATCGCCACGCAATCGATCAGGTGAAAATCATTGATGGGATAAGGACTTAGCGGCAGTTTTCCAAGCGACCGCACGTTTCGGTATTCAAGTTAAGAATCAGACGGATCGCCTTCGAGTGCTCGGTGCACAATTGCCAAGGTTGTGAGCGAAGATGACGCTGCTGATTTGCCACCGTTTTCGGTCTAACGAGGTGCGGCTGTGGCTGAGTGTGATCGCCTACAACCTGGGGAACCTGTGGCGGCGGCTGGCATTGCCGCACAGGATCAGCAACTGGTCCCTGACGAGCTTACAGCAGTGGCTGGTCAAAACCGGTAGACCGCTGGTGAAACCTGCAAGGCATCATTGGCTCTTGCTGGCTGAGGGGCATCTGAATCGGAGGCTGTTCTGTGGTCTGTTGGGATTGATTGTGGCGCTGCCGCAGCGAGGCGGCTAGGAAAACATTAGAGAGGCCAATCTAGCTACCCAGAAATCATCCAGGGGGACAAGTGCCACCAGCGAAGCAGGTTGGAGGTGGGAAACAGTCCAAACAAGGCAGCGGAACGGCCAAAGCGAGCCGCGATGCCACCCGAACGAGGCCACCGTGGCTCAAGCTTGAATCGATAGGGCGGCTGGCGTAAGATCCTGAGAGAGAATAAGGCTGAAATCGGAGATCCCGGTGGAAAGCCCTCCCACAATGCCATTGCCCGACGAGGCAGGCAGTCATGCCGCCACACCTGCTACGTTCTCCTCCGACGAACTGGTTGCCGACCGCTACAAGATCGTGCGCTTCCTCGGGCGGGGAGGCATGGGAGAGGTCTACGAAGCTAATGATCTGGAACTGCGGCAGCGTGTGGCGCTCAAGACTGTACTCCCGGAGATCGCACTGGACCAGCAAGCAATCGAGCAGTTCAAGCGGGAAATCCGAATGGCCAGAGAAGTGACGCATCCCAACGTCTGCCGAATCTTCGACCTCGGCCATCACCGCAGGGCAGCGTCAAGAGATGAGATCGCCTTCCTGACCATGGAGTTTCTTCCTGGCGAAACCCTTGCCGAGCGGCTCCGCCGGACGGTGCGGATGAGCACTGTCGATGCGCTCCCGCTGGCCACACAAATCGCGGCAGGGCTAGCGGCGGCCCACGCGGCAGGCATTGTTCACCGCGATCTGAAGGCTGGCAACATCATTTTGGTTCCGCCCCATGAAGGCCAGCAAACCATGCGCGCCGTGGTCACCGATTTCGGGCTGGCGCGTGCCGCCGATCGTGCCGCCCGCCTGACAGAGCTATCAACTGCTTCTGGTGGGATCGCGGGTACGCCCGCTTACATGGCTCCGGAGCAGGTCGAGGGTGGGAAGATCACGGCGGCATCGGATATCTACTCGCTGGGTATTGTGCTGTATGAGATGGTGACCGGCACTTTACCCTTCGTAGGCGACACGCCCCTCTCCACCGCAGTTAAGCGCCTAAAGGAAGCGCCTCCTTCCCCCCGGTCCCTTGTACCGGACTTGCATCCCAAATGGGATGCTGCCATCCTGCGCTGCCTGGAGCGCGACCCGGCCGACCGCTTTGCGAGCGCCGGCGACGTGGTAAAGGCGCTGGGCGGCGAGACTGTGAAACCGGGAAGGCGGGCACAGCGACTTCGGTTCGCCATAGCTGGCGCCTTGCTGGTCATCCTGTTCAGTGCGGCGGCGATCTACTACCTGCGTGTTACGCGAAAAGTTCAGGAAGGCGCACGACCCGCCGTCGCCAGCCTTCCTGCCGCGCCTGTCAAGGCCCGTCGTTCTGTTGCCGTCCTTGGCTTCAAGAACCTTTCAGGGCGCGCGGAAGCATCTTGGCTTTCCACGGCACTCTCCGAGATGCTGACCACCGAACTCGCTGCTGGGGAGAAACTCCGAACCATCCCCGGTGAGAACATCGCCCAGGTGAAGATCAACCTCTCGCTCGCCGATGCGGACAGCTACTCGAAGGAAACGCTCGCCCGGATACGGACAAACCTGGGGGCAGACTTGGTGGTGCTCGGTTCGTACCTTGCCCTGGGAAAAGAATCCGGCGGGCAGATTCGTCTTGACCTGCGCCTTCAGGACGCGCTGGCCGGGGAGACCATCGCCGCGACGGCGGAAACCGGCACGGAAGCCAAACTCTTCGAGCTGGTTTCGCAGGCGGGAGCGCAATTGCGCGACAAGCTGGAGGTAGGAGAGGTTTCCGCAGGGGAGGCAAAGGTGGTGAAGGCCTCGCTGCCGTCCAGCCCCGAGGCGGCGCGCGGCCTGCTGGAGAAGGCCGTGTTGGCCGATCCGCAGCATGCCTTGGCACACTCGGCACTGGCGGCTGCCTGGTCGGCGCTGGGCTACGACGCGAAAGCCACGGAGGAAGCGAAAAAAGCCTTTGATCTTTCCACGAACCTCCCCCGTGAAGACCGCCTCTGGGTCGAGGGCCGCTACTGGGAAACTGCCAAGGAGTGGGAGAGGGC
>Ga0326728_10001884_pt1 | contig 71957 bp, 68 predicted proteins | sample MB3enrmetagenome_FD_207602 | JGI IMG/M metagenome (GOLD analysis project Ga0326728, IMG submission 207602) | Lab enriched peat soil microbial communities from McLean, Ithaca, NY, United States - MB31MN | ecosystem: Environmental > Terrestrial > Soil > Wetlands > Peat | place: USA: New York...
TTAGGCCAGTAGACATAGTAGAGTCCGCCTCTTCCTTTTTCTATTTTTCTGTCCAGTAAGTCTTTCTCGAAGAGTCTGTCCATGGTAGACATGACGGTTGTGTAGGCTATTTTCTTGGTCTTGTTTAAGGCTGCGTGGATTTCCCTGACTGTTGTGGGTGTTTTTTTTGAACCCCATATTGCCTCCATGATGTTAGATTCCAGCGGACCTAGAAAGGCTTCTAATGCTTTGCCTTCTATATTGTATTGTGAGAATCCTGGTTTTTTCTCTTCAATCATGGGCTTCCAACCACATTACTATCCTCTATAGTAGCTCTTTAAGCTTTCGAAAACAAACCACACCTTTTTTCCAACCTCCTTTCCAAAAAAGAAAGGTAGAAGCTTGCCATTTCTATGAAGATGTTCCATTGCCGCTCGGGGCAGGCCGCGCGCCTAATACTACTGATATGTTCATGGTTTGATTGTTCCGCACAATTGTTAGGCTAACAGTTTGTCCAGGAAGTGTGTACTCTTCCAGGTATGTGGATAGGTCGTCCCCGTTTCTGACTCTTGAGCCATTAATGGCTATTATGATGTCGCCGCCTGTCGTTATGGTGTTGCCGTCTATTGTGGCTTGTGTGGTGCCTGCTTTGAGACCGGCATTTGCTGCAGGTCCACCGCTTGTTACTTGCTGAATTAAAACGCCGTACGTGACACTTACTCCCATTTGGTTCGCGATGTCATACGTCATGTCTACTGTGCTTATGCCCAGGTACGGGTGTTGAGTGTATGTACCAGTAGTTGCTAAGTCTTGTACTTCTCTCAGTATGGTGTCTGAGGGTATGGCGAAGCCTAAGCCTTGAGATTCACTAACTATAGCTGTTGTTATGCCGAGGACCTGGCCCTGATAGTTGAGTAGGGGTCCGCCTGAGTTGCCGGGGTTAATGGCAGCGTTTGTTTGGATGATGTCAGCTATGTCGTATCCGTTTGTGGTATCTTCGGTGATTGTTCTGCCTAAGGCACTGATTATGCCTGTGGTCATCGACCCTGATAATCCATAGGGACTGCCGATTGCTATGACTTGATCTCCGACTTGTAGACTTGATGAGTGGGTGACTGTTAGTGGGATTAGTTCACTTTGGGGTGCGTTAGTTGAAAGCACGGCTAGGTCTGAGTATGGGTCTGAGCCTAGCACTTTGGCGGTGTAAGTGTTTCCATCTTGGAAGGTAACTGTAATGTTCACGCCGCCATCTATTACGTGGTAGTTTGTGATTAGAATGTCTTGGCCGTTGAGGTCATAGGTGAAACCTGAGCCTTGAACCTGTTCGTAGTAAGGCTGGTTGAATATGTTATATGCTGTTTGAAAGTCTTCGATGACTACTACTGACGGTGCCACCTGCTGGTATATCTGCGAAAGTGAAGCATTGTCAGGTAAAGGGGCGTCGCTTTGAGCCGTTGAGGTGGCTGAATTTGTAGGAGTAGATGTGGCTGTTGGGGCTTGGTTTTGTTGACTGTTGTTAGTGGAGGCAGGTAAGTGGCCTACGTAGTATCCCGCTAATCCAGCTGTTAGGGTAGCTACAATGAGTATTGCGGCGACTAAAATGGCAAGTTTGGTGTTTTTCGGTTTTTTGGTTGGGTTTTCCGTTGGTTTTGTCTCCTCGCTACTTTTACGCTACTATCTTTGGTAGTAGCTTAACGATATAAATGTTGCTATTATGGATGATACTCACCCTTTTCCCCCATTAAAGCAACACCACCCAAATTGCCATTAAACAAACTCACCCAAAAAAGTGTGTGATGTTACTCTAAATAGCAGCTACTACCTTAAATAGTAGCAATGCGCAATACATAACCAAGGAAAAACTCGCAGGAGCGCCCAGATGATAAACAACAATCTACCAATAAAACAATTACTAGGATGGCTAATCATAGGAACAAAAGGCGGCAAAACCCGATCTCAAATAATCAAAACTCTAAAAAATTCCCCGCAAAACTCAAACCAATTAGCTGCACTCCTCAAAGTAAACTACAAAACCATTAGACATCACATTACAGTTCTAGAGAAAAATAAATTAATCATCTCTGCTGGAGATCACTACTCTACTGCCTACTTCCTCTCGGAACTAATGGAAGAAAACTATGGGGTATTCGAAGAAATAACAATTAAAATGAATGGTACAAAGAAAAGAGCAATTAGAGTTACGCAAAAATAACCCCAAACTTTGCCTTAACTTACCCAACGATTTGTCGTAATCCTTAATAACAAAATGGCTTCACCCTAAAACGGAGATGAAGAAAAACGCCGAACGTTGAAATACGCTGTCCTAAATGTAGTTCTCAAGCGGTAGAAAAAACAAAAAATCAAGAGTTTCATTGCAGCAACTGTGGAGAAATATTTTATTTTGTCACCCCAAAATGCGGGTCCGCTGATCTTGAAAGATACAAACTTTAACAACAAAATACCGCATTCTTATTATCTAAAACCTCACGCTAAAGATAAGAAAACATCGAAATGTCTTCATATTGGCTTTTTTTGTGCATTATGTTTGTGTTAGCACAACCGTTGGACAATCGTGGAGAGACTATCTTGCCTTTTCAAAGAGTCTTTTAGAAAGAAATCGTGCATGCTTCAGGGTGCAGCTTTTGTTGTATGAGTCTTCCATTTGTGAATTTGAATTTGGGAAAACATAAATATAGTTTCATATTAGTGAGGACTTGAAGGCGCCGAAAAAGAAAAACCAGAAACATAACGCCTTTGAGGAAGCCAGATGTTTAGAGACCGAGAAGGAATGCACCGACGGTTACAGGGGATAATTGAGAGGTTCCGACAGAAAGGAGCTACAAGCCCAGAAAAGGCCATGACCATCCAGGAGCTGGGGTTGCCACCGCGTTTTGAAGAAGCCATGCATCGAAGACTTGGGCGATCAGGCATTTTTGTAGAAATAAACGGAAAGTACTATCTGAATGAAGAACGGCTTAAACAAATCGAAGAGCAACGTGCCAAAAATGGACTTGGAAGCAGTGGAGCTGACGGCTGGAATAGAGCCGGCCCGCCGAGTTGGTATCGTTTTGTCGGGATTTTTCTTATGCTGCCGATTGGCATAATTCTTGCGCTTGTGCTCTTTTACTTTGTCGCCTTCAGAGGCGGGTACTTCCCGGAAGAATTCCTTATCATTTTATTGGTGATCTTCCTAGTGTTGTTTGTGGTCCGAATGCTTTTCTGGAGTTCAAGAAGAAAATATTGGCGTGAGCAGTGGGAAAGAACAGAGCAGTCAGCGCTATCTCATAGCTGATGTGCTGTAGTTGCTTCGTTGCCTCAGTCGTTGTTATGTGCATGTATCTATTTGTAAAAAAGACTTTTTAGAAATCGTATGGATTATTTTTTTAATACACGTTTTCCAGAGAAGCCCAAAAAGTTTCAAGTTATTAAGTAGTGGACCTTGAGGTTAGGCGCCGTGCTTCATGGAGAACTTTTTTTGGGCTGACTTATTTCCTGGATTAATCCCACTTCTGACTTTTCCAGAACCCGCCTTTCAGAAAGTACGCCCACAATTCTGCCTTTCTCAACTACTACTAGTCGCCGAATTTCGCTGGACTTCATAATATTCAAAGCTTCCAGAAGACTCCTTTCACTGCCAATCGTAACTAATGGCGAGGACATGATTTCTTCTGCTACTGTTTTCCTAGGGTCTCGACGGGTACCAACTAATCGGTTAAGGACATCTTTTTCTGTTATTATGCCTACAGGCTTTTCGCCCTTGACAACAATCACTGAACCAATGTTATTTGTAAGCATGGAGGCGATAGCTTTGGACACCGGGGACTCAGCCGATATCGTTATTGGCGGCGACCTCATTGCCGCTCCAACATTCATATCTGAGAGGTCAGGCGACTTGTTCCATAAATCGTCCAGCATGGTTCTCATGCTTCTTAAGTAATCGGCGTCGTTTGTGTACAGCAAGTGATCAAAGTACACCGAAGGCTCAGCTTTTTTCTTGACTGACAAGGGGGCTTTAAACATGAACATTTGCCTGCCGTCAACGATTGCTATACTCGAGTGAACAGCATCGGAATATTTCACACGATAGCGTTTGGAAAGTAATTCCGCAGCTTCCAAATTTTCCAAATCTAATGAAACCAGAATATGTACTGTTACCGGTCTTTCGGATAGTTGAGATAGAAGACAATTCGACAACACCTCAGTGAAGCCCTTCGAAGTGGAAGCTACTATTAATTCTTCTTTTGCTTCCCTTACTGCTTTACAAAATCTTTGATAGGCTTCCTCTGCATCTCTGACAATGACCGTTTCCAGTGTCGATGCTCCCGTTTCAATCTCATTTATTCTTATTCCAAGATCTGTTGCTTCACCCCATGTTTCTTCAAAGAAGATTTTAAGTGCTGAAACAATTTCTCGGCTATTGGTCCATATGACTGTGTCTTCTCGATCTGGAGCAGACGTGTCCTCTGTCGGCGTCACGAAAAAAACGATTTCTTCATTATCCCTAATCACGAAACGAGGATATGGTTTGGCTCCTAAGTTTTTGTGTCGTCCTTCAATTTCGATATGTTTCGGCAAAGTCTTCTGAAGAACTGTCTTTACAAGTCTATAATTCTCTTTTGTAACGTTCGTTAAGATTCTGAATCTGATGTCGTTCTTCTCGGTAAAGTCAAATATTCCAGCTTGCTCCGACCTGATGATACTTATGCTATCGGTCATAGCCAGCACCTCCATATTCGCATGCTCAATCAACTCAAGAATCCTGGAATAGATGTTTTCTCTTCCTTTAATGACTGTAAATTTTGCTTGCTGGGGTAATGGTCTATCTGGAATGATGGATTCCCAGCGGGTTAGCAACTTGCTTTTCCTGACTTCAAGCTGATAGGTTTCTTCCCTTTTGGCTCTTATCGTCATATCAAGAAAATGCTCAAACGATATGGGCACGAAACGTGCTGGGAATTCCAGTGTTGCCTCTATCAGTCCCCTGCTTTGCAAGACCTCTAAAATACGATACACCTGCGCCTTATGCATCTTCAGGCGTTTCGAAACCTCACCTGCTCGTTGAACACCAGTTTTTGCAAGAAATAAGTAGACTTCGGCTTCTTTTTCTGTCAACCCGAAATCTCTTAGAACCGAGACTATTTCACTTTCGGTCACTAGAATCACTAACTTTTGTGACTAACTAGTGATTTTATACAACGCATCCTAATATATGTTATACGCAGATTCGAACAATCAAAAACACGTTTTCTTTTTCAATTTTTTGTCAGGGGACAGAATATGACTCTCTTAGAAAATGAGGTTTCAAAATCCATTAAAGAATTCACCGAGGACTATCAACGGGAAAAGCATCGGAGAACATTTGAAAACCCAGAGTTGGTTCAGACTGAAAGCGATTTTCACACAACGGTCTCGGAACAGGATTCTTATTGCACGCTCAGATTCTTAAGGAAATGAAAATTGCAGTCTAAAGGATTATTCAAAATGATGTTGTAATGCCGATGGCAGCGGTTTGAACTCAAGACAAATGAAGGCATCATCCGAATACTTAACTATTAGTGAGCTTTAACGCGGTACGCGAAAGACAAGAGATCCAGGCTGATCAAAATTCATTCTGGTTTGTTGGTTCCTCGGCTCACTCACAATACCAAAGGGAATACCTCGGATTGTTTTGAGGTGGGCCGGACCGGATTCGGACCGGCGACCTTCTGCACGTCAAGCAGATGTCCTAACCAGGCTAGACGACCGGCCCACTACCCTTAGTTTTTGCAGTGTTTTCCTATATAGGCGCTTCGTCTTTTTGCTGTGATGTATACTCAAAATTGCCGCCTCTATTAATCTATTTCTCAGTATTTAGGATCAAAAAATATTTTTTTTAATTTTAAAATCGCTACGTAATAGCAATTTTAAACCCCTAAATGCATATATAGTCAATAAACTTGGTATGGCTATGGCAACTGACGAAGTGCTCTCTTTACTTGTTGATTTCATTAACAAGAACTCTGACGTTGTTGATATCCAATGGGATCGACGTATGAGTCCAAGGTTGCCTTTTAATCCGTACTCCGAAAGTTATGAAGAGCGGAAAACCATTGCTCACTACTTTTTATTGGCTGCATCTATACTTGATGATACAGTGGTAGGTTACCCTGAAAACGCTAGAATGTTACTATCGTATCTCCGTGAAGCCTTTGGCAACAGCCTTTTAGAAATCAAAAAAGCACATATTTTTGAAGAAGAAATCGTGAAATCTGATTTTTATCATGACTTAGGACCAAACAAAAAAAGAGCATCAGAAATCCTGGCTTCCGTCAACATATTTGTTAAAACTAACGCAGAAAAAAATTTGTTAAAATATGCTCAAAAATTTAGTAAGCCCAAGGATTTCGTTGAGGACATCGCACAAAACATCACAGCATTCAGCGGACCACACGTAGATAAGGCGTGGATTTACATGCGTTGGATGGTGCGACCTCAACCTGACCTGCAAATCTACGACCACCTTTTACCAGAAGACCTCTACGTTCCATTGACCAAAGAAAACGCCAACGTAGCAGCGAGCATAGGAATAATAAACTCAGCTTCGCCATCACTATGGAGAGACGAACACACAGCAACAATGGCAAGGCAAAAAATAACTGACTTTGCAAAACAGCTCTTTCCAAAAGACCCCGCAAAGGTTGATTATCCCTTTTTCCTCTTAGGCAGATGGCTTAGACAAAAAACGCTAAACCGGTACACATTGAAAACAGCACTTGATTTTCTTGACCGAATGCAAAAAATAACTGGTCTGTCTCAAGCCGATTACCAAAAAATGAGCCGGTACAAAAGCGGATGGGAGAAAAAAACCGCTCTTACTCTTTTAAGGATGCACATTGCTTATGGTTACGAAACGATTAGCTTCCCCTTGCCGAATAATGAAATTTACACGCCTGATTTTATTCTGGAAAAAAAAGTTCAGGGAAGAAAAATAGTTCTTGAACCACATTTTGAAATGACCAAAAAGCAAGCTCGCAAATATGCACTATTCAAAAGAACCTACGGTCACCAGTTCCTCTTAATACTTCTGCTGAAAAATGATTTAATTTCTATGTATCATCAACGAAAAATATTGACTGACGATGTGTGCGATGATGTTTGGCCGATTGAATTTATTAATTTATTAGCTGAGAAGATCAGACAAGGCACCTACGGCGAATAATACCTACATAAGCATTCTTTTATGCTGATTTAGCTCCATGGGCTTTTTCCAATTTAACGCATAAATCACAGCAAGCTCCCTTCTCCCTACTATTAACACCCAACTTCGACAAGTAAAAAGCAACCCTTTCCCAGATAAATTGAGCGCATTAATTAAGCAGCACAGCCTTGTATTGCTGACGGCAACATAATGGCGCAGGACAATTTCAAACCAGTAGTAGTCTGGCTTATACTTAACGGAAAAACAGAAGAAGCGCTCATACTGCTAGCAAAAAACTACAAAGTCAACGTTCCCACCCTAAAAGTAGGCTTACCGAAAGGTCACAAGATTAAAGCGTTCGGCTGCTACACCGCAAAAAAAGAGACCATTTCAATACTAAACAGCGATATATTGGCAAACCCTTTCGTGATTATCCACGAGTTCTATCATCACCTACGCAGCAAAGCGGTAGATAAACTGCATCGGGGCACAGAGAAAAACGCTGACAAATTCGCACTTGAATTTCTACATGAATATGAAATGGCTGTAAGAAGAGCTCAGCATATTACTTAAAATCTTCTCCTAATGGGGCAGTAATCTCGACAGGTAATCTCTCAGCGTTGGAACCGTACGCTGCCATGCAGCTTTGACCTTCAAATGGGTAACCTACAATCATGAGGATTCTCCCAAAAAAGTAATTCATATCCACGTGGCTTGGTGAAATATTTCCTGAAGGATGCGAATGCACGGTGCCTACTAGTGAGAAATCTCCAGAAAACATGTACGGATTAAAATGAGCAAACCCCCGTCCGTGAACAGCGAAAGGAGCTAAAACAAGATCGGTTATTTTGATGACACCTTTGCTTTTTTTGCCTCTTAAGAGCAGAAAACTTTCCCGCGGGTAAAGTTGCTTAGCGCCAGCGTAAATGGTATCCAATATATCCTTTGGAACCTCCACAACTATTGATTTTGCTGCCATGCCAAGAAAAGTACCTGTTGCTGGTTAATTACTTTGCTTTAAAACACAATAATTTATCCAGCTGCTACTGAAAAAGCATGTCGGCAAAAAAATACGCGCAAACATTTTATTGAGGTAAGAACAGAATTAGCCAATTGGCGCTGGGAAATTGCGCCGGGATAATGCTTCAACAATTGTTGGGCATCCCGATGGCAGAGTGGTTAACGCGCGGGCCTTGAGAGCCCGTGGACCTTCTGGTCCGCATGGGTTCGAATCCCATTCCCGGCGCCAACTTCTTCCAATTTTTCTTTTTCAAAAAGTCCCAGTTTGTTAGCGAGTTTTAAAAACATTTCATTTGTTAGCGAAGCGCACAAAGGATAAGCGTTTGATTGTATCTTTCCGACTGAAAATCGTCACTGCTTTTTAGTACTGCTTTTTAATCAATTTGTTACCCTCAAGGGCTTGAATTGGAGGAAATCTGTAGCAAAGCTTTTAAGAATTGTTAAATAAAGGAACGCTAAATAGACAAGCAAGGGCTTAAACGGTAAAGATAAATGTTATGAGATGTAGCACTGTGAGAGGGATGCAGGAGTTTCTGTTTAGAAAGTTAGGTTACAAAGTTTTCGGTTTTTTCCTTTATGTCCTCGCTGACCTCAAGAGCCCAGAAAAACACGTGGGTATCACATTTAATTCCGAGATAAAAGATATAATAAAAGGATTAAGGCACAAGCATGATAATACTTGATTATTTAATTTCGGTGATTTGGCTCTCTCCCCTTCTCTACCTTTTCATCTTGGGCTTTGGAAAAATATTTAACAGGACAAGAAAGACGAGTCTCATGAAACTGAAAGGGCAGGTTGATAAGAAAGTTGACAAAATTATCTTTCAGATACCCACGATAGGTAACGTTAAGTCAGTAAATAAAATATTGGAAACAGTAAAAAACTATGCTTTGCCTGTGCCCTTGGAAACCTGGGTAATTATTGAAGATTGGGATACTCATAAGGCTGAATACGTATGCGATAAGGTTGTTGTTGTTCCTCCAGATTTTGTATGTGAAGATTTGTACAAAAGTCGTGCATTAGAATACACCCGCCGGTTAAGAAAAAAATTAGTCGATGACGGTAAGTTGGGACCCAACTACTTATTGCTTCAAGGCGACGATGATGCGGTGCCTAGCCTTGAGTTCATAAAAGAATGCTTAACCGTTCAAGCTGACATTATCATTGGGACAATTACTCCTCAAGTGAACGGCGTATGGAACACTATTCTTGACTATGAACGTTGTGTTGCATGCGGAATCTTCTGCAATTTTTTTACAAATTTGGGACAGCCGCTTTGGGCTCATGGCGAAGGAACCTGCATGAGTAGTAATGTAGACAGGAACGTTTCTTATGACATAAGCACCTTTACCCATAATACTAAGCACAAATTGATAATCAACGAAGACTCTTTTTACTTCCACAAAGCAGCAATAATGGGTTACAGTATCTTTAATTCGGAAGAAAGGATTTTCATACTGCCGCCATTAACTTTTGCCGATGCAGTAACGCAGAGACGAAGATGGTTTTGGGGACAACTATCAATTTTAAAGCTAAAAATGCTGCCTCTCCCAAACAGGGTCAGGTTAAGTATAATAGGTTTCTCAGGGTTATGGCTTTTCTCTATTGGAACATTAGGGTTGCCATTGTACTATTTAGGCATCGTTAATATACCGGCAGTGATTTTGCCATCTATATTTGTCACTTTAGGCATATGGCTTGCAATTAGAGCCTACACAATTGGAAAATGCATGGGCTGGAAACACGCTATAGCAGGCACTGCAGCAAGCTACATAACAGTGACTATGAATTTTATTGTTCACATAATTGGTCTTGTAAAGGGAGACCCAAAAAAATTCGAAGTAATCCGCAAAGAATGATCGCCAAAAAGCTTGCAAGTATGCAAAAGTTCCATCGTATTCTTTAGTGCATTCTATTGCTTCTAACTTTCTTTTTTTCTTGCTAGTGGAAAACACGTTTTTGTGTTTCTGGCGCGTTGATTATTTCAAGTATAGTTAATGCGACAACTGCATATATCGGAAGCCAATCGTAGGGGTACATTAGCGTGATGATGGAACCGCTCGTTTCACTGCGCAAGAATGAAAATCCTATACCATAGTAGAAGAAAAAAGGCAAGTTTGTAATGGCAAGAAACGAGGCGGCGCCAACAATAAACGGAAGCATTCTTTTTCGGTTATACCATAGAAGCAGTGGGAGCACAAGAAGTGCAGCACGCGGATCAAATGAGCCAAATGTAAATAACAATGCTGAAAACCATGGTCGTTTAGTGAATCCAAAGTACAAAGCGCCTACTAATAGAATGACTTGAAGTACATGGGCATTCCCTAAAACATAACCCGAGTAGTAAGTGGGAGAGAAGGACTGAGGATTCAAGCTGAAGAACCTGGACTGGAATAGGTTGAATGCGTCTTGATTTATTGGTGGCGTAGGGAATGGTTCTATCAAAATAATGACGGCGGCTATAGCGGCGAAAACTAAGTTTTTGTCCTTAACTAGTTCGTAAACAAAGAAAGCCAAGGCTGGAATCAAAGCAAGTTGTACTATGTCAAAAGCAGTAAATGCATTTTGGTAACTTAAGGCTAGAAACGGGGCAAACAGAATCAGGAAGGAAGGAGCATACTTGTACGTTTGCGGTGCTGGCAGAATCTGGTAATCTCCCGGTTGAACACTACCAGAATAGATTTCAGTTGGATTATGGAACAAGCGCCATTCTCCAATGTAGTACGCCGAGAAATCTCTTGCCCACTTGGTCGATTCTGGCTTAAACGTTTCAGGAAACGCAACGCAAAAGGTAATCGCGTTCAACGCCACCGCTATCACGATAACTAAAATGATTTTTTGTTTTTTGGAAAGCATTTTTCTTATTTTCTTCTCCGTATCTACAGCGAAGAGCAAGGACCAGAGGAAACTTGTTTGACTAACGATTTATTTTTTGCTCTACGTACACTTAACGCTTGTTTTACCTTTCGAGAAGGCGATCTGAAGTTTAGCCTTGCTGACTTTGGTTTACAGCAAAGTTAACTAAACCTCGGTAGGACCGCATTGATTTTGCTTAGAAATAGCCTCTTGATTCAAGATCAGCAGTTCAAGATTATTAGCATTCCATGAAATAATTTTTTCTATATTTGACACAAAGAGATGCCTAAACGAATTGCGCCCTGCCTGTTAAATAGGTAAATTATCTTTAGGCTGCAACGTTTTCCTAGTATTTGATGCTCAGGTACAGCAGTATAGTTAATGCAACGAACTCGAACATACCAGGCAGAAACGCGAATGGTCCAAGTCCATAAGCTCTAAATCCGAATGGCGCTGTTATAAAGGGATTTGATGTCACGTTTTGTACCAGGAAGGCTAAAGCAAAAATTATGAGTCCGATTGTGAATGGGGAATGCGTTTTCATGTAGATATTAACGTAAATTATTGTTAAGATTACTAAGAGCGCTATATTGATCGTAGAGATTATTGTATTTGCAACATAAAAATACTCGAAGTCGCCCGGAATAGCGTGAGGCGGTGGGCCTCGTATTTGTTCGAATGGGGGAATCTGGTGCTGACGCACTATTAATGCCCAAAAAGCCGCAAAAATAGCAACTGCTACCAATATCGCAGCAATTATTAATCCAAATTTTAATCGCTTATTCATTTGCCTCTCCATCTTGTTTTTCTCCTTTTTCTACTTTTTCCCGATTTTCTTCATAATCTCCTCAAACATTACATAATTCTCTTCCATAGTTTGTGTCAAAAAATAGGTTGCGCCATACCTATCTCCGATAGAAGTGATTATTTTGTTTTTTTCTAGAACCTCAAGATGATGCCTCATTGTTTTATAATCCATCTGCAACAGAGTCGCTAGTTGATTTGCGTTCTGCGGCGTTTCTTTTAATGACTCAATTATTTTGGCACGGGTTGGTCCGCCTCGCGTACCTGCGATAAGCCATCCTAGCAAGTATTTCAACGAGCGGATATTTGTCGACATATGTTCAGCCCCGTGCCTGAAGAGATTCTTTGTCACACTTAATCTGGCTGAAGTAATAAATGTGTTCTTTTAAAATGCCAAGATAATACAAGTATAGACTAAAATTAGGTACCAATTAGGCTCTAATCACGAAAAATTAATTAATAATTTATTTATTTGCTTACCAACAAGAAAGTAAAAAAACAAAGCAAAATTTAGAAGCATCTTAAATTGCCTAATCCAAAAACTTCTGTTCATTTTCAAGAAAAAAAGAAAAAGCTAGCTCGGGAGTCATTAAGTCTAGCTAGCTGGTTGTATATTGAACGGCAACACTGCCGTTGCTGTTGTACCGGTTGAGTTGGTTGCTTGGTAACCCACCATCTCGTTGATGGTGAAGCTTGTGTTGCTGAACACGTTGCTTTCTAGCACTTGCAGAGTCACTGTTTGTCCTGAACTGGCGAATGTACCATTAAAGAGAGTAGATCCGCTTACGATTTGGCTGCCTATGTTCCATTCATACGGAATCTGAATGCTGACTTGCCCTGAACTAGTGTCTAACAACAGAAGGCCTCTGGTCTCCGTGACGACTGAACCTGAAATCGATGTTAATGTAGCGTTCTGCAGGAACTCTCCAGAGAATGGAGAACCAAACCTTTGTCGCCCATGCGTTCCCTGCATCATTCGTCCTTGAAACCCACAGTTGCCTTGAGCATTAAAGTTGCCTGGGAACGTAAAGTTGCCTGGGAACGTAAAGTTGCCTGGAATCATTGGACCGCCTGGATTAAACACGTTCTGCGATGGCTGAGCGTTCACCTGTGGCACGGCGCCGTTGACGGTAGAACCATTGGTGGCTGCGTAAGCGTTGGCAAAGATGACGGCTCCCACCACGCACAGCATCACTCCCACGAGTGCAATTATAACAAGGCTTTTCCTCATGCTTTTTGAATCATCTCCAAAGGGATGTTCCCAAAAATCTATTAAATCTTTTACCAATCTTTTACCATAATCAAACCCAATTTCACCCAAAAAAGCAAATTTTTGATGTTTTTGTGGAGCTATTTAGAGAGACTGCTGTTGGAGTAATCGTTTTAACTTCTAATTTTTAAAAACTCGCTTAAATTCCATCTTCGGGGAATATCAAATCATCGTCTTTTCCAGCGTTAAAAAACGTATCCGCTTCCTTATCCTCTGCATCTTTTTCTTCACTTTTATCACTGTTTGTACTTTGTTGCTGACTTGCAATTTTTTTCCCGCACTTAACGCAAAAAGTAGCTTCTGGTGAATTCTCAGTTCCACATGAGCTACAATAAACTTTTGGCTGCGGTGGCGTTTTTGATTCTTTCCTTAACTTGCGAATTGAGTAAGCAAGCAAACCTATTCCTATCAGGATCAAGATAATCGCTATGAATCTTTCCCAAAGCTCCATAAAGCTACCTCCTTTTTTCATTGATTTAGTTCAGTTTTAAAGTTTTGTTTATGTCATGTCAACCTTCAAAGTTACATTAGCAGAAGTCTGCTGGGATACTGTTGTCATCTGACATATTCTCATGGATGAAATAACTCCTATAAGTGAATCCCAGTGAGAATTAGAAGAAACAGAAGATCATGAAGAGGTAAACTGGGATGAACGCTGAAAACTTAATCGCTTTTATTAAATCGCAAGGCTACACTAACGTGAAAGTTGATATTTACAAAGATCGATTCCGAGTTCGCTACTGCTCCCCAGAGTACAAATATAATATAGCGCGTTATTACAATTTTCCCATTTCTGAACTTCCATCTAACCCTGATGGCTCTAAAAGATACCGCCAACTATTGAATGCTTTTCCACCTGTAAATGGTGACGCAAAAACCATTAATCCTTTGTTAACTAACAGAAAATAAATGAACAGACGAAAGTGGCCAAATTAACAGTATCGCCTGCTGGAAACGCTTTTAAGCCTCTGTTAAAGGTGAATGATTAAACAGTTTCTGTTTTGGGGATTAGGGTTGGATTTGGGTAAGATTTTGAGAAATTGTTTAATAACACTTAATCAATATGCATGAAAAGGCAATCAAGAAGAGAATAGAAAATAAAGAAACAAAGTCATAAGCCCATTGACTGCCCAAATAAAATTCCCCTTCATTTCTCTCTTGGTTGCCTTTTAAAATAAATTATGAAAGGTGTAGAATACGGGAATCGTAAGTAGAGCGGTAAGAAATATTTCAAGAAGAAAAATTAGAGCGTTACTAGTAATCATTGCTTTAGGTTTTGCTTTGTCAATCATGATTTCAATTCCTGCAGGTGTTTTGGCTAATGAGAAAACTGCAAACGCAGTTGCATCAAACTTAAGTAGCATCATTAACCAAACTGGAGCAACAATTAACCAAACATTAACTCAAATAGACTGTAGTCTAGCGCCAAGCTTTTCAGGTTTCGGTTTCACTCCACCAAGCGGCGGTACCGGAACGTATAGGAGTGGTGGATACGGAGGAAGCGGATCTGGCAGCAGCGGCTTTACGCCGGGTCAATTCGGCGGTGGCACTGTGGGAGGTTATTTTGGTGGCGGTGCATTTAACGGTGGTCAAGCAAATCCTATGAACGAGACCCTATACAGCGATATCAATAATACCCTCTCTGGAGTTGCAGCTGTTGAGCCTGTACTGCAAGCTTCTGAAGGGAATAACGTAACAAGAAACTTGGATTTTAACGGATACAGCCGAACCATTACGACTCTTGATGTCACGTACACGATTGAAGGAGTCCCGCTGACTTCTGATCTTGCCAACTATATGAATGAAATTCTTCCGACGAATGTAACGGCTGGAAGTAACTTGCAGGTAGGCAATAGCGGGGATGTCTTGCTTAGTGAAAACAACTCGGCGTACTTCGGAGCAGGAGTAGGTGATTCTGTTAACATTTTGGGTCAAAGCTTTACGGTTGTAGGTATCTACAGTCCATCATCAGTTTCGGACACGCAAATGTTGTACATGAACCTTTCCGATGCTCAAGCGGTAACCAACAATACTGGATACATAACTAGTCTCACAGTCTTTGCCCAAAACAGCGGTGATGTTTCGACGATAGCTAGCGAAATAAGTGCATTGCATCCAGAGCTTACAGTTACTACAGCTCAAGATCGCGAAACCGCGCTTTCAAACGAGGAATCGGGCTATACTACTGAATTGGCAAATGCGAAAGCATCTGATAATCAAACAAATTCAACTGCAATTGAAGAAATTGTTGTGGTGGTTTTAGCAACAAGCTTGATAGTGTTATTTGTCATGCTCTATACTGTCAAAGAGAGAACCAAAGAGATTGGCACGCTTAAAGCAATAGGCTTTAGCAACTCTACAGTAATGGGCCAATTTATGCTTGAAGGCATCCTGTTAAGTGTGATTGCAGGTGTGGTTGGTATTGCAATAGGCATGGTAGCAGCACCCACGATTGCACAATATCTGCTTCCGCCCGTTGGAGGAGGCGCTAGGTTACCGACAGGCGCCGTGGTCATTTCGGGCACTGCGAGATTCGGTGGATTAGCAGTGGCGACGTTGACTCCTGAGCTTGTCCTGTTAGGTTTCGGTGTAGCCATCTTGCTTGGAACAATAGGCAGCCTATATCCTGCGTGGAGAGCAGCAAAAATCAGACCAGCAGAGGCAATGCGATATGAGTAAAACAGCACTTCAATCAGCTAACCCAGTCCCGCCACCAGGTAAACCAGTACTGCAATTAGAAAACCTAACCAAAACATACACACTCGGCAAACACGACGTTCCAGCCTTATCAAACCTGAATCTTACAGTAAACGCAGGCGAGTTTGTTGCTATCATGGGTCCATCAGGCTCCGGCAAAACCACACTGCTAAATGTTATCGGCTGCATTGATAAGCCGACCAAGGGTAAAGTTCTATTAGACGGCATCGATGCTACAGCGCTCCCCGAAAACCAGCTATACAAGATTAGAAGAGACAAGATGGGTTTTATATTTCAAACCTTCAATCTGTTGCCATACCTAAACGCTCGAGAAAACGTCGAGTTACCCATGGAAGGACAAGGCAAATCAAAAAGCGAACAAAAGCAAAGAGCAAGCGAACTCTTAGCGATGGTTGGCCTTTCAGGAAGAGAAGAACATAGGCCACAACGCCTCAGCGCTGGAGAGCAGCAAAGAGTAGCTATTGCACGCGCCTTAGCAAATAACCCCGCTATAATTCTTGCTGATGAACCTACGGGAAACTTGGATAGCCAGAATAAGCAGGGAATCATCAAGTTGCTTGCAAACCTCAACCTCACGCAAGGCACCACAATAATCATGGTCACGCATGATAGTCAAGCTGCACGCAATACAGAACGAATGCTTCTTCTCAAAGACGGGAAAATAGCTAAAGAGATGCAAGGTTTGCATGCAAATAAAAAGAACCAGATATGTCCACATTGCGGAAGCCGTATTCAAATCAAAGACGAAATATGTCCGGCATGCAAAAAACCGGTATATGCAAGCGATGACCTCTTCTGAGCGTAAAATGCAAAACGACAATCCTTCAAAAAACTTTTTTTTGAACTTTTTTGAGTAAGAATCCGAGAATTGTCCCTATTTAAATATGATTGTTCGTCAAAGTATTTGTTGTAAAATTTAGCAACAAGCTAGCGCGCCCTTTCATGAGGTAATTAAAGGTGGCCATGCTTGGAGATTTTTGTATTTTTGAGAAAACTAAGTTAAAGGATGCCCTGTAGTTGGGGTTCTTTTTATTAGAGTGATTTTGCATGGACTTTAAGCTGGTGGCGCTAAAGGTTGGCTGGTAAGGCTGCGGAGATGGCTAAGGTTTCTGCTAAAGGCGGGTTTTATCTCTTCTGGGGCATTGTCCTTTCAACTATTATTTCAGCGGTCGGTGTGATTGTTTTGGCTAGGATTATGCAGCCACAAGATTATGGTTTGTACACGATTGCCTTGGCCGCGCCAAACTTGATTGGGACGTTTAGAGATTGGGGCATGAACTCGGCCATGATCAAGTACACGGCACAGTACAGTGCTGATGAAAAGCCAGAGCGTGTGCGAAGTATTTTATTGACCGGTTTAGTTTTTGAGGTGATTTTAGGTCTGGCGCTTTCTTTCCTCTCGCTTCTACTTTCAGGCTTCATCGCGACTGACATTTTTAAGAGACCCATAACTGCCCTGATTCAGATATCATCCTTCACAATTTTGGCAGGTGCTTTTTTAACCACTGCTCAAGCCGCTTTTACTGGACGGGAAAAGATGGAGCCCAACAGCGTCACACTTGTGTTCGGAGCTCTTTTCCGCTCGATTTTGTGTCCGGTGCTTGTGTACGTGGGTTTTGGCGTTTCAGGCGCAGTCGTTGGTAACATAACGGGTCAGCTGGGCGGAGGCTTGGTAGGTGTTATCTTAATGATGGAGATCTACTACGGTCTAAAGAAGAAGGACAGTTTTGCGCAACCCTTGAGAATCTGGGAAACCATGAAGTTCATGTTTCGGTACGCCCTTCCCCTGTCTTTTTCAGGTATATTCAACAGCTTCTTAACCCAGTTCTACACTTTCATAATAGCAATCTACGCCTCAAACTTCCTCATCGGCAACTACGCCGTAGCTAACAACTTTACTGTTCTGCTGACTTTTTTTGCAATACCCATAACAACCATGCTGTTCCCAGCCTTCTCAAAGCTGGATGCCGACAAAGACAAAGAAACACTGAAAATTGTTTTTAAAAGCTCCATAAAATATTCTACATTACTTGTGGTTCCACCCACTATCGCAGTAATAGCTTTAGCTAAACCTTTCGTTTCCGCCTTGTTCGGTGCAAAATATGCATCCGCCCCCCTGTTTCTTGCTCTGCTAGCAGTCAACTACCTGTTAACGGCTTTCGGCCAGTTAAGCGCGCCTACCCTAATCAGCGGCCAAGGAAAAACAAGGTTCTACCTCGAACTTGCTATCATCAACACGGTTGCAGGAATCGTCTTGGCACTTCTGCTTGTTCCAACCTTTGGCGTCGTAGGGCTGATCATAACGACGATATTCGACGGGGTTCCTGGTCTCTGGATCTCGCTGCGCTGGATTAAGAATCATTACGACGCAAGCGTGGATTGGGTTTCGTCAGCCAAGATACTAGTCTCGTCTGCTGTAGCGGGAGGTCTAGCGTATTTTGCAGTTTCGTTTTTGAGTTTAAGCAGTTGGCCTAAACTAATCATCGGCTTAGCAGTTTTCTCAGCAGCATTTCTTTTGATTGCAATCGCTATCCGTGTCCTTAGAAAACCTGACATTGACAACCTCAGATTGATGACCAGTGAATTAGGTCCCATTAGCAACGTTATTAACAAAATCCTAAATGTAGTGGAAAGAATGTTGAGCTGAGATTCTTTAATTCATAACTGAGGGCTGTTAGCGCCGCGCTTAAAGGTCTTTGAGAGATTCGTTTATTCTGTCAAGCTCTTCCTTCTCAGCTTGCTCTCTTTTGCGTCGGCTTTTTTCTTCAGCAATATACATAGCATCCATAGTTTTGTAAACTTCATTTGCTTGCTGTATATATTTGTCCATCCATAGAACATTAGTTCTAATATTGTTTCGAAATGATGTAAAAATGATACGGTTACCGGTGACAGAGGCTTTAAATGGATGCGCCTCATCTGGAATAAAAGTCGCAGGATTCTTGAAACACTCTATCCAATCTGAGTCAGGTTCTCCGTTAAGAATAATTTCGATAGTCAAAAAAGCGTAGTGTGAGGTTTTTGTCGCTTTGGGCGAACTAACTCGTTTGAACTCAACTTTTTCAGGTGCCATTAGACAGACCTTCTAACTAAATCAGGTTGGAGATTTTTTTGTCATATTAATGTTGTTACCAAATTTTTGAAAACTAAACAACAAACCGCTTACCGCCTCTAGTCCGGGTTTTCTTCTCTATCTATTTCCTCTTCTATGTCCTTTGTTTCTTGATGCATCTCCTTTGGAGGTTCCGGAAATTGAGCAGAGTCTTTTCTTATATCGACATCCTCTTCGACAATTTGCCGCGCGCGCTGTTCCATAATTATGCGCTCACTCTCTCTTTGCTTTGCTTCTGGAATCAACTCATTCAGCTTACTAACAAGCTTCTCTGCTTCTTCTGGTTGAAGCAGAATATTTGCAGCTCTGCGGTGGTGCAATGCTATTTTAACTTCTCCTGTTTTTTCCATTTGCACAGAATCAATGTCAATTAAGCGGATATGCAATGGTACAAAGACGCTCAAGATACGACCGATTGTTTCCCTTAGACCCTTATCGTTTTCAAGTGCTTCCTCGATTTCGTTTTTCACGTTTCCTTTCACGTCTATTTTTAACAAATCGTTAGTAACCCTAATAATAAAATGCGGATGATCAATCTCCAAGACTAAATCTGTCTCTGACATTTTTAACCCCTTCAATTCTTTCTACTATATACACGGAAATAAACTTTCACTTGCGTATGCGGGGAGCTGTTCGGTCATTCCGTAAGATTGCAAGTTTGCAAGTGTATGTGGACGTGCGACGCGCTAATTATGAAGATGCTAACGTGTGTGGTCAGGTGCAACACCAGGCAATAATTTCAATTTCTAAAATCAATATCCAAAACCCATTAAAGCAGTTTTTTTTTGATAGAGCAGAATAAACATAAATTTTTTAAGCAGTTTAAACTTATCTAAATGAGGCGATTACCTTGGAGAAAATACCCGTATGTGGGGGTTGTGGAACGAGAGCCGATTCCTCATTTGCAGTTTATGAACTCCCAGCTCTAAAAGTAAAACTGATTTATTGCAAAAACTGCGGAAAAGTTGAGGGCGTTGTCAATCTCTAATAAGCAAGAATTATCTTCCATTTTAAGTTTCTGAAGTTTTTTTGAATTAAACTAATTATCATACTTAGAGTTTTTCAGACTAAAACCATTTTCAACCATTTTAGGAACACCCATACGCGCGCAATAAGATTGGGTTAAAGACAAACTCTTAAGACATTGATTGGCTGAGAGCTCTCTTATTCGCACGCTGAATTATTCTTTCTTTGTTGAAATCATTTTTTTCCCAGGCTCAAAATAATTATAAAAGTTCACATAGTAATAACATTATGAAACTTTATTTTCACGGTGGAGAGGATATAAAGAAAAGGGATTCAAAAGAGATTAATGAGAAGGCGTTTGCAAACGCGGGAAAATCACCAACAGTTCTTATTTTTCCTTGAACTACAGATATAGAAAAAATAGAATATCGAACAATGATGTACGATTACTTTAAAGATTTAGGTGGAGGCGAAATAGAATTTGCAGAGCTTTCAGATTCTTTTCAGAAGCTTAAGGAAAAAATTGAGTCCTCAGATATAATTTATCTTCCGGGCGGAAACGACAAGATTTTGATTGATCGGATTAAAGAGAGAAAAATTAACCATTTGTTTCAGAGATACAATAAAGTAATAATTGGAAACAGTGCAGGCTCTCTTGCAATGTGTAAAAGATATGTTGTTATAAAGGGTCAGGAAGGAGAACCAAAAACAACAACCAAAGAAGGATTGGGAAAAGTAGACTTTGAAGTTACCGTACATTACAAAAGCGCAATTCCTGAACTTTCAGGACAGTCTCCAGATAGAGAGTTAAAAACACTTTCAAGAAAAATGAACATACAGATATACGCAATTCCAGAACGCTGCGCACTCGTTTATGATAATAAGAAAATAAAACCAATTGGAGACATATACTTATTTGACAAGGGCAAGAAAACAAAACTTTAGCTTCGAGTTGGAATGGAGATAGGGAGTTTATTAAACTTAGTATCACAAAAAAATCCATTTTATATCTCGCAAGGTTGTTCCTAAAATGGAGAAAAAAGGGTTTTAAGTCAGTTTTCTGCTTTTGGGTAACGCTCGCGTCCTATTATGCGTTTTTTTGCATAATTTTATAAGCAAGTTGGTGACAAAAATGTTCAGTGAGCAAAAAGCATGGAGTTGCTCTTTTCAAATGCTCTTTATGTTTCTTGCTCAATAAAAATAAAAGGAAAGGAAAATAAAAATGACAATTGCTAAAAGCAAAACTTTGGCTATTACAATTGCTATCTTCTTAACATTCTCAATGACAGCCTCATTGATGCTAATACCAAGCGCTAACGCTCATTCACCAGCATGGGATATCCCAACCTATGCTTTCTGCAATGTTGCACCTAACCCTGCAGGCGTCGGCCAAACAGTTAACATCGGCATGTGGCTTGATATACCGCCTCCCACCGCGAGCGGAGCACAAGGGGACAGATGGCAAAATTTCAAAGTGACAGTTACGCTGCCAGACGGAACCACTACAACACTGGGACCATTTGTATCTGATGATACAGGAGGAACCCATGCTGATTACACGCCCACCGAACTCGGCAACTACACTTTCTTCTTCAGCTTCCCAGGACAAGTGCTAAAAGGTATCAATGCCGATTTCTTAGGCTTGGCCTACATTGGCGATTACTTTGAACCTAGCAATGCAACCACAATGCTTACAGTGCAATCAACGGCAGTACCAGCTGTTCCGCAAACTGCACTTCCAACAAACTACTGGTCGCGTCCAATCGAATCGGTGAACGACTTATGGTACACTATTAGCGGAAACTGGCTTGGATTCGGCGCAATGCCATTTGCCAATACAGGAGAGTACAATATCACTGGAAGCTATAATCCCTACAGTTCGGCGCCAACCACCGCTCACATCATCTGGACAAAGCCGCTGGCCTTCGGAGGCTTGGTCGGAGGAGAATTCGGTGGAACCGACACGAGCAACTTCTATTCGACTTCGCAGTATGAACCTAAATTTGCGCCGATAATCATGAACGGCATCCTCTACTACACTTTATACCCGACCACCTGCACTGCTCCAGAAGGCTGGGTTGCCGTAAACCTGCAGACGGGACAAACACTATGGACCAAGAACACTACTGACGTGCTAAGATGCGGTCAAATACTCGATTACGTGTCACCCAACCAGTACGGGTCAATCGCGTACCTATGGAGCAACCCCTCTGTTGCTGGCGTTGCTGCAACCACTGGTCCAAACATTAACGGTGGTACTTGGAATATGTGGGATGCTATGACTGGAAACTTTATTCTTAGCGTTGTTGGCAATCCAGCGGGGACGGTAACTGCTGGCGGTTCAGCGATGACGACTACAGAAGATGCAAACGGAGACTTGATCGGCTACTACACTAACGTTACTTATGCTGTGCCTGGTAATCCTTACACTCCTGTTGTTGCAGAGTCGCTGAACATGTGGAACTCGACTCAAGCGATTCTCTACCCCACTGGCTTCGTACCCGGTGTTACTGTGGCAAACTGGATGTGGAGACCAGTAGTAGGCAGCTCCATTAACTTCAACGCAGGCATAGTGTGGTCAAAACCGCTGCCTCTGATGCTTTCAGGTGTTCCTCTACCCGCATCTTTCTCGATCACAACTGTCAATAGCGGCGTAATACTTCTGACTGCTGAAGCCACCGAGGACCTAGCTGGGTTTTTCAACACTGGCTTTGCGATTCAAGCAGGCTACAATGCAAACACTGGAGCACAGTTATGGATCACTAACCGAACACTAGATGCCTTCGCAAGGGACCAATATACTGCAGCTTCAAACGGACTCTTCTTCTATATCAATGCAGACACTGGTACACTAACCGCTTACAGTATGACAAAAGGCTCGCTGGCATGGGGTCCAGTTGCCCTCACAGGCACTAATGGAATCTTCCCTGTTCCAGATCCTTATAACAGCATCGGCGGCTACATTTCTGTTCCTGCTAATGGCGCACTTTACGTATTCGGCTTTGGAGGAGACATCTGGTCTATTAACATGACCACAGGAACTATCTTATGGTATACAAACACAAACACGCTATCTGGCCTCGCTGGCTCTGATACTCCTTACGGTGTCTGGCCATTATGGATCTTCAGCAGTGAGAGCATCGCTGGCGGAGTACTTTTCGTTAACGAGGGCCACGAGTATAGTCCGCCGCTTTTCCGTGGAGCTAGTCAGCTGGCCTTGAACATTACTAACGGGAAGCCAGTATGGAGTATAATGAGCTTTGATGTTACGAATCCCGTGGCTATTTCAGATGGCATTGGGGTGGTCCTGAACGCCTACGACAATCAGATATATGCATACGGTATGGGACCGAGCAAAACCACTGTTAACGCACCTGACGTCGGCGTGACAACTGCCACACCGATAACGATAACTGGCACAGTTACCGACATCTCTGCAGGTTCACAGCAGCAAGCAGTCGCAGCGAACTTCCCCAACGGCTTACCATGCGTATCCGACGCAAGCATGACTCAGTGGATGGAGTACGCTTACATGCAGCAGCCACTGCCAACAAACGCAACCGGAGTACCAGTAACGATAGCCGTTACTGATAAAAACGGTAACTGTTATAACATAGGCACAACCACAACTAACCCAACCACCGGCTTCTTCAGTCTAAACTGGACACCCATCATACCGGGGAACTACACTGTTACTGCAACCTTCGCAGGCACAAAATCATACTATGGATCTTACGCTAATGCAGCCTTCTATGCTAGCTCACCAGCGGCAACAGCTGCACCGACAGCTTCACCTGTTACAGGACTGGCATCGACAGCGACCGTAGAGTTAGGAATAGCAATAGTAGTAATCGTTATAATCATATGCGTCGCTGTACTGGCAGTTCTGATGCTGAGAAAACGGCCATAAAAACCTCGCAAACAAAATCCATTTTCCCCTTTTTTAGTCTTAAAAAGCGATAGAGAAGAAAATTGGGCTGAGAAGGCTCTGGTTAAATTCACGAAAAATAACATCTGCAAGAATTTGCATTTCCCTTTCCTTAAAAACGTTCCAGAGCCTCAGCAAATCTTACTAAAAAGTGCTGAGACATGAAGTTTTACTAAAACCCATATTGCAGAACACAGCCAAAATGCCGGTTGCTCCGAGTATGCCGCACACAAAGAAAAGAGTAATCGCTATTTTTATAAGTTCAACGTTTGAAGTAAATAATTCATGCAAGCTGAAATTGGGATTATCGGTGGAACAGGTCTTTATGACCCTAAGCTACTTAAGAACGCCCAAGAATTAACGGTAGAAACCCCGTACGGTAAACCTTCAGATTCTATAACTGTTGGTGAGTTAGCGGGTAAATGCGTGGCTTTTCTGCCGAGACACGGGAAAAAACATACTATTAGGCCAACGGACATTAATGTTAGGGCCAATATTTTTGCTTTAAAGAAGCTTGGCGTAAAGCGTATACTTGCGCCTTCAACCGTTGGTTCATTAAGAGAAGAGTATCATCCAGGCGAAATCGTCTTTTGTGACCAGTTTATCGACCGAACCACCCGGCGAGAAGAATCATTCTACACAGAGAATAAGGTATGCCACATATCTGTTGCTGAACCAATGTGTCCAGAGCTGCGGCAAAACCTGATTGCTGTTGCAAAAAACATAGGCGTAAAAATGCATGAAACAGGAACTTACGTGTGCATTGAGGGACCACGCTTCTCCACTAAAGCAGAATCTAAAATGTATCGGCAATGGGGCGCAGACGTTGTTGGCATGACGCTGGTTCCCGAATGCGTTCTGGCAAGAGAAGCAGAAATATGCTACGCTTCAATATCAACTGTAACCGATTATGACGTGTGGAAGGACCACCCAGTTTGCGTTGATGACGTAGTTAAGATAATGAAGACAAATATTGAAAACGTAAAAAGAATAATCGCCGAAACAATTGCCAAACTGCCAAATAAATGCGCCTGCAAATGCAACGAAGCCTTGAAAGGAACATTCGTTTAAAGGAAACAAAAACGAGCAAGAAAACCGCCTATTTGACAAAACAAAAACAAAACACTAATCTAAACCACCAGCATTAAAAATATCGGTAATTGATACGACGAAAACATTAGAACATAATGACCTTAAATCGAAAGTTCGAAGAATACCAGAGTTTAAAGGCGTGATTTTCTGGGATATTACCACACTTTTGAAAGACAAGAATTGCCTCCATGAATCCGTTAAACAATTAGCAGACTATTACAGGGGAAAACCCGTTGATGCAGTTGTTTCAAACGAAGCCAGAGGTTTCATTATTGGCGCCGCTGTAGCTTACGAATTGGGGGTCGGTTTTGTTCCTATACGGAAGAAAGGCAAGCTGCCGTTCAAATGCGTTGACCTTACATACAAGAAAGAATATGAGTATGACACTATCGAAATTCATGAAGACGCAATCAAAAAAGGCCAGAACATTTTGCTAATTGACGATTTGCTGGCAACTGGCGGAACAGTGAAGGCGAATATTGAATTGGTCGAAAAGTTAGGCGGCAACGTGGTAGGCTTAGGCTTTTTGATTGAGCTATGTTATTTAGATGGCAGAAAAATGATAGGCAACAAATACGATGTGTACTCACTTATTCAAATAAAAACTGCAGACGGATAAAAAACTTAGTTTTCGGGCTTGGCTATAAGAAGGTACAGGTTAAGCCTCCATTCTTTTCCTCCACGACGGCGACAAAAATTATTGCGAATGGGCGCGGTTTGCTTTCTTGTGCCTTCTGAGGAAAAAGCTGCTTTCGCCAAGCCCCAGCTTCTTTCAGCATTTTGCCAAAACAGGGGTTTCAGACTTGAGATTCTAAATAATTCTGCAGGTTGGAAACGAACTCAACAAAATTTAATTCACCTTTTTTTGGAACATAAAAGAAATCTTTGTGTTTTGCGTGGAGTCTTTCAATTATTTTTATTTCAATAAGTTTGGCAACCGAACCAAAAGTTTGCTCAAGCGCCTCAGCGAAGTCTTCAATTTTAAAGGGAATCTCCTCTTTTTTTATGCCGTAACTATTTTCTAGATGGTGATAAATGGCTGGCTTAACAACATTTCCAAAAGACAAGAAAATTTCATCAATTGCCTCTGTTACTCCCATTTCAAAATCAGTTTTGAGCAGTTCATTTTGGACCAAAAACGAACAGCGATCATCTGAAACGGTTAATTCTTGACTCATTTTTTCATCTCAATTTTTTAATGTTGTTGTGTTCTGCTTGACTACAGTTATATCGTAACTGTTAATATATAAGTTACTATTTCAATAATTGATATATTCCGAAAGTCGATATATCTAAAAAAGAGTGATAGGTTCTACATGATTCTACATGCTAAAATGCAGTTTTAAGCTTCGATTTTTGAAGTTACTGAAGTAACCTCCCTAAAACAGTAATTCAATTCTACCATTGCTTGATGACCTTAATAAAAAAACTATACACTCAACATAGTTGCTTCCTATTGAGATAAAATAGACTTCGCAGTTCGCAAATAAACTTGAAAATCGCTCTCAGAAAATAAAACGAAAACAACCCTCTCAGGCTTATCTTCTTTTTCCAAAAACTCCTTGACAGTTCTTACAGCTATTAGGCTGGCGTCTTCAATGGGGTAACCGTACGCTCCAGTGCTAATAGATGGAAAAGCAATTGTTTTAAGTCCTTTAGCAACGGCAAGCTTTAACGAGTTTTTGTATGCTTGTTTCAAAAGTTCCGCTTCAACGTGGAATCCTCCGAGCCAAACAGGCCCGACCGTGTGAATGACGTATTTGGCTTTTAAGTTGCCGCCTGAAGTAATGACTGCTTTTCCCGTTGGAAGACCATCCGGCCATTCTGTCGCCCTTATGCGTCTGCATTCTTCAAGAATCTTGGGTCCACCTTTACGATGTATTGCTCCATCGACTCCGCCGCCGCCCATAAGCGATGAATTCGCCGCGTTCACAATCGCATCCGCTTCAATGTCTGTGATGTCGGCTTCGATTAGTTGCAGGATTGCTTTTCCAACTTGAAATTCCATGAATATTACTCACTCTTAATGCTATATAACTGTACTAATCACTGACCATAAGGCTGAACCCATAAAGTACGCTCCGAAACCGACGAAAACTGCCACACAAAAAAGCGTAATTAATGTTCCTGTGCGCTCAGTCCAGAACCGTTGCGATTTAAAAATCAGCACTGCCGTCGTCGTGTAAAATGAAAAATCGCAGAGCCAATGAACCCCGGCAAACACCGAAAAACCAATTAATCCAAACAGTTTAGCATTTAAAATTAAAGTTGTGCCAATTGTTAGCCACCATAAGATGAAACCGGCATTTGCAGCTGTGGTCCGGACTCCTGCAAATACTGATTCTTGTTTTAAGCTTACAGTTGAATCTTTAGTTTTATGCCTATTCTTGAAAGTGTAGATGCCCATGAAAATCATCAGCAAACCGCCGACCACTCCTACTAAAATCTGGACGAAACTTGGAATCCCAAATTCGCTTAGAACAAAAAAGATAAGAATCATCAATGGAAACTCCACTATTCCATGGCCAACTGAGATTAATGCACCTGCAGTTTTACTTTTCGCCGCTTTTTCAATCGTGACAGCGAATAGTGGTCCAGGCATTAAAACACCTGACATTGAAATTAAAGCAACCGAAGCAAAAAACAGGTATGGATTAGTAATGAAAGCCATTTTTTTCAAGTCACCATCATACTACAGCTTCTTTCCACCCGTTACAACCAGAATCCTTGACCATAGCCACGGTCGCCGCTGAAATTCAACATTCAACCCAGCTTGAGCAAACATTTCACGCGTCTTAGCAGCGTTATTACGGTTAAAATGGCTAACAACAAGCGATAAACCAAAGGGCACCATAATATCCGCCAGCAAAAACTGCCCTTGCGGACGCAAAACACGTGCAATTTCGCTTACACCCTTTGCTTGATCGTTCCAATGATGAAAAGAAAGCGTGCTGAATACAAGGTCAACTGAAGCATCAGGTAAAGGTAAAGACTCAGCCATAGCAACATGAAATTCAGCGTCAGATAAAAGTTGAGTTGCCTGCTGCATCATTCCTTCTGCTGGATCCACACCGATCAACCGCGCATCAGGCCAATATTCCTTAGCTTTTCTAAGTAAACGTCCTGTTCCGCAACCCACATCAAGAATGCTTTCGGGCTTTTTCCCGTTTTTAGCTAAATCCAAAACTATCCTCTGAACTCGATCAAAAATGTAGCCTTGTCTTCGTGAATTCTCGTAAGTTGCTGATCTTCGGTCGAAATCTTGAACATCAGTCTTTTTCTGGTTAGTTGTCATCCATTTTTTCCTTTAAGCTTAATGAAGCACCATTTTGTAATTTATTTGTTTAAGTTCTCGTGGCTTATTAGCTTGTTTTAAATTTAAAGCAGTTTCTGTATAAATAATCATGACCAAAACATGTTTTTAAGTGCATTTTTTGCCTTTCAGAAGGGTAGTCTGCATATCAACGATTTCGGCACTATCCCTTGCCAGTGCATAATTGTCAAGCAATACACCGTTCAACTCAAAAAACGTGTGCCCCCACGTGAAAATAGACAAAAGCTCCCTTGCTTTTTCCATGAAACCGGCAATGTACAATGCCGCAGCAATAGCTTCAGCAGTAGTCAACTTTGTAAGTTTGCCAAAATTAACCGGGTTACCTGCGATCAAAATGGGCAAGCAGCGGCTGGTTCCCTTCACATGTCCCGATAAAACTTTTTGTGCGTGGTCCCAACTGCAATCCAATGCGGCTAAACCAAAATTTTCAACTCTCTGCCTGTCCGCAGGTGAAAACGCTATTTCAGAAAATGGATTCAGCACTATTGCTCTCTTCGGCAAAAACCGTGTCTTAGTAACTATCCTTGCTAGTCCACGACGTTTGAGCCTCAGACCAGTGCATTTTTTGGGGTCACATTGAGCAGCATGGTAAATAGTGATTCTTGGAAAATTAATCGTGGATGATTTTTGGTTAGGTTCATGTTCCACTTAGTTTGCGCACCTTCAAGTGGCTCATCGGGTCATCGAAAACCCGTGGAATCCAATCAATAAGGTCAGTAGCGACCATGTGAAAACCAACTTCATTTGCAACGAAATCACCTGCGGCACCGTTAACAAAGGCACCAGCCACTGCAGCTTCAAACGGGTCTATATGCTGAGCCATTAAACCGCCTACGATACCGCTGAGAACGTCACCCGTTCCCCCAACAGTCATGCCTGCATTGCCCGTGAAATTCAGCTTAATCCTTTCGGCATTGCATATAATGTCAACTTTGCCTTTTACAAGAACGACCGCGTTAAGTTTTTTAGCGGTCTTTTGCACTGCCAAGGCGCGTTCTTCTTGGTTTTCAGGTAAAGTTTCGCCTGTCAATATAGTGTATTCGCCAGTGTGAGGCGTAAGAACAAGTGGCACTTTTAAGGGTCTTTTGAACTTGGCGAATGCTTTTAATCCATCAGCATCCAAAAGCAGAGGTTTCCCAGCTTTTTCAATTTCTTCAATGCAGAACTTGACAAACTCTGCGGTTTCAGGGTTTAATCCTAAGCCTGGACCCATTGCAACCGCATCAACTATACTCAAGTAGGGTCTTAGTGTTTCTACGTCACTTGGTTTCAAATTGTTACCTTCAAGCTTTATCGTTATCAAGTCAGGAGACATTGAGGAAATCGCATATGCCGTCTTTGCAGGAGCAGCAAGATAAACAATATCCACTCCAGTCCTCATAGCACCAAGCGAAACCAATGTGGGTGCTCCAGAGTAAACCTCGCTTCCGCCGATAACTAACAGATGCCCAGAATCGCCCTTGTGGGCTGTTGGACTGCGCGGTTTTGTGGCAAGGTTCACATCGCCTGGACCAGCATATTGTTCCACTTCACGTGGCAAACCTATGTCTTTCACAACGAGTTCGCCGACGTATTTTTTCGCTTTTTCCAAGCCTTTCTTTGTCCTATAGAACGTCACTGTTAGGTCGGCTTTTACAGCGGAGCCTAAAACTTCGCCTGTGTCTGAATCTATGCCTGTTGGAACATCAACCGCTATTTTGAAAGCATTCAAAGAATTAATGTACTCGACTACTTGAGATGTTGGCGGCTTAATTTTTCCTTTGGTTCCAGTTCCCAGCAAAGCATCAATGACTACGTCAGCAGTCACTTTCGGTATGGCAGAACTGTCGGTTGCTTCAAGCATAGGAATTTTATCTTGCATTGATTGAAGAATACACCAGTTTTTCAATGCCGATTCATGGTTAATGTCTCGACTTTTGCCAACAAGGATAACTGTTACACTGTAACCAGCTGCTAAAAGATGTCTAGCTGCCACAAAGCCGTCGCCACCGTTTCCGCCTAAACCACAGAAAACAGCAATTTTTTTATCGTTAGGGAAACGCGAAATGGTTTCTTGGGCTATGTTGCATCCAGCATTTTCCATTAGTTGGAGCAGGGATATACCATAGTATTCAGCGTTCGCTTCAAGAGCACGCATTTCCCTGCTTGAAATGACCAAGTTTTTGTTTTTTGTTTGCATGTTGATGCCTTGTTATTTATTGTTACTAGTTAAAAGATAAGCCTATCTTTAATTCGGTATACAAAAGCATCAACAAGACCCCTTAAAAATCCCCGAAATTTTCAGGTTAATCCGTTTTAGCTGAAGACGCGTTACTTGTTTTTGGGTCTGTATCTTTTGCCCTTGTACTCTCTTGAAATTATCATTGTTGAAGTAACCAGTACATTTGGTATGTTTCTGACTTTTTGCGAGACGAACTCTTCTAACTTACCTAAATTCTCAGTTGTTAATCGCGCTATCACATCATATTCGCCGAAAACAATGTCTGCCTGCATGACCTCGTCGAATTCAATTATTTTTTGAGCAACTTCACGTTCGGTTCCTGAAGCAACCTTAAAAAGAACATAGGCTAGAACTGACATGCTTTCACCATTCCATTACACACATGAAACCTTAATTACTTTTCCATTGACTAATTGATATTTCAAAAAGTTTATTCAATAGTATCTACTTATTTCAAGTTGAATTTTGTTAGTTTAAAAGGTGTCATGTTTGAAACAAACCTATAACATAACGAGTACTGATGCCCTTTTGATAACGGACATCCAAAAAGATTTTCTGCCAGGCGGTGCCCTCCCCGTTTCTGACGGAGAAGAAATAATTCCTGTTTTAAATGGGTATATAGCGCGTTTTGAAGAGGCTAAAGCGCACGTTTTTGCTTCAAGGGATTGGCATCCACCCAATCATATTTCGTTCAAAGCGCAGGGTGGTCCTTGGCCGCCTCACTGCGTTCAGGGGACGAACGGTGCAAAGTTTAGTCCTGACCTTAAATTGCCCGCTGGTACCATGGTGATTTCTAAAGCTACGAACCCTGAACATGAAAGCTACTCGGTTTTTGATGGAACAAGCTTCGCTCATGAATTGCGCATGTGTGGTGTTAAACGACTTTTTGTTGGCGGTTTAGCAACTGATTATTGCGTTTTAAACACGGTTCTTGATGCACGTAAACTTGGCTACGAGACAGTGGTGCTTATGGACGCAACGCTCGGAATCAACATAGAGCCTGGCGATGTGGATAGGGCCATCGAAGCAATGCTTAAGGCCGGAGCTGAACAGGCTACAAACGATGATTTTCCAGATGCAGTCGATAAATTGCCCTTAGGAGAAGCTGAACCTGACGAAATGGAAGATAAGCCTTCAGAGAGAGCGGATGAAAAGAAAAAAGCCCGAATGCGTCCAAGAGGATCTTCTAAGAGAGTTAAAACGGAGAGTACAAAGTAAATTTTCTCGAAGTACGACGAAGCTTATATAATCATGCTTATTTTTTGCCTAAAAAACCCAATCTGCTCTTCTGCAGCTTGATTGACAGGCGAAAATTGACGCCAACTTCCCTTTTTATTGTTCCGAAGTTTAGAAATAGGCTTAATTACGTTTAATTATGCGTTTTTCAAAGCATATTCTAGTATTTGCAAGCATTTGGTTGGTAATCGTCAGGCAGTTTTTTAGCTGTAAGTCCTCTTTGTCTGAGGTTGAGTGCGCAGGTGAGTTCGGGTGGTCAGCGAAATTTTTCCGAATGGTAACTTTTTACAATAAATAGTTAAAAAAGCGTATGCTGGCTTACGTGATTACCATTAAATCGTTAAAATACCATGTTGACCAGCATGTTTTCTATGATACGAGAAGCGAAAAGTAGAAACTTTGAAGAATTTTAGCCACTGCAGAAAAAAGAGATGCTGCCGCTTGATTCTTTAATTTTTTTTATTGCTCGCCCATAACCTGGATTATTACGGTTCTTTTTCTCGGGTAAACGTCTGTTTCCACAAAAAGCAGCGACTGCCAGGTTCCAAACATCACGCGTCCATCAACTATTGGCACGGTCTTGTCTGGCGGTAGGAGTATTGACCGCAAATGTGAGTGAGCGTTAGAGGGATGCTGGTATGCCCTGTTTTTTGGCGCAAGTTCCTCAAGCAACACTTTGATATCGTTCAGTAATGCATAATCATTCTCTGTCAAAATCAAGACACCTGTAGCGTGAGGAGCAAAAACGTGGACTACCCCATTTTTGATGCCTGAAAGCGAAACCTCTTCCTGCACTTTGTCAGATAAATCAATAAAGTCTATTTCGCCCCTCGTGCCGAAGCTATAACTTTTGTTTACAACTTTAAAGTTTGACATTGCAAGCATCTTCCCATTGTTTATCATATAGAAGCGTTGAAAAATGTTTCGACGACTACGACTTTATGAAACCACGACTTTAAGCGTCTTATTTTCAAACTTAGAAGGCTATTTGTACGTCCGGTAGCTATTTTTTAACCTAATTTGGTTTGAGCGCGCTATGTATATTTAAGGTCGTTAGTTTTTCGAAATTTTGAGGCACTTAAGCAGCCAAAATTATGGCAGGTGGACTTTAAAGTGGGTTTCAGTTGATGCTTTTGTATACAAAGAGCTCGGGATCAGCCACCCTATTGAAAGCGTTAAGTTCTAAAATAATGTCAGAAGGTAGCGTGTGCTTGTTGCTGTAAGTTTTTAAATAAGTTAAAGTCGTGCCTTGTTTAATTTGGCAAATTCTTAAAAGGAAAAAATAGACCGAGATGATGATAATTTGCATAGGCCTAAATTATTGCTTTAGAAGAAAAAGGCTTATTGTAGTTATTATTGCAAATAACACTGTTAGTCCACCGAAAGCTGCGTGAACAGTATGATATGTAGTTCCGCTAACACCTGCAGCAAGTAACCCTAAAATTACTGTAAGAATAGAAAGTATACGCACGGTTCTTAGTTTCGTTTTAGTCACCTCGCTTTGTCGATTGAGCTTCAGTACGATTAAGCTATTAAACTTTTGAGCTTTCTTATCCTTTTGTCGTCACTTATGATGGTTAAGAAGCTGAGCAATACTGATGTCACTGTGCTCACACTCTACAATTTCGCAATCAAGCAATAGTTAAGATTTAGCGCCGTTTAGACCCAGGCTTCTGACATGCAATATTGCGCTCGATCAAAAAATATGAGATAAAAAGGAGCGACTGAGCAACAAGAAATCAGGCTATTTGGGGCCTGCGTGAAGGAAGCTGACCAGCTATCAGCAAAACACTGTTCAACTAAATTAGACACCTTCCCTGACCTACCAAGCATAACCCCGGTCGGCTTTACACAAAGTCCTACTAAAGCTGCATAACATCGTAGCTTTATTACCAATATTCCGCCCTCTGAAAGTTTAGGAAAGCAGCTATTAAACCAAGCGCATTAAAGTACCTCTGCTTCTTGACTGCCAGGTACCCAGACATATCTTGTATGCTTTACTAATCTAATTAATCCAGTTTAGAATATGAGTTGCAACTTTTGGGAAAAATTTTAATTTTACAGAATCTTTTGCGTTTGTTATTGCTCTAAAAATAACGAGTTATCGTCTTGCTTATTTTGCCAAAACAAGCAATATTAAAGCTTATTTTGCCATAAATTTAGCTAAAGAGAATTGTTTTCATTCGAAATAAGGAAGACGGAAAATCAGCCAATTTTTTTCTACGGAGATGATAATCTAAAAGCCTGATTCAGGGCTGAAACGGCGAAAAAAGCTTATTTCAGCCTTTTCAATGCTTGCCTTAGTGCTCTGGCATGGGGAATATCAGGGCCTCATATAAGTACCCTCGAAAATCTCCATATGAAGCTGACGCCTGTTTTTTCGGTTCACCTTCGAGCATTTTACAGTTTTTTGCAAGCCATGTGAAAACTTTGTTGATTTAGTGCAAAAATTTAGACATGAAATTTTTTGCAGACAGTCCGTGGCTGAGCGTCGGCATCTTTTTCAGCTAAGATCACTTAACAAATATTATATCCCTTAACTCTCCCTTCAATTTTGCTAGAGAAATTCACTTGCTAAATTGATACCCTATCCCGCCTTCCTGGCGACAAATGTGAGCGTCTGCTGTAAGCTGGGAGGTGGCTACTTCTGAGTGATACTGCGAAAGAGGCTGTTTGGTTGATGCTTCTGTATACGACTGTGGTTGCTGAAGGGTTTTTTGAGGTTCACCGAACTTTGTGTGGATGAAATTTTGTCTCTAAGGGGCTTTGTTTTGGGGTCTTTTGGGTTCAGCGCTTGCTTTTGATGTGGTTAGTGTAGTCTAATCAGGCAAGATTTTGGGCGTGTTAATGAAAGAGTTTACGTTGTCAGTAACTTTGGTGAAGTTGGTATTACGATGAATTTTTAACGTCACCAGTGTTCTCCAGAAGCACCAGTCCACTTCATCGTATACAAAAGCATCAACACAACAGTTTTTCCCAGTGCTTCTGAGCAACAATTTTTATCTCCAACGCCTAATAAAGTACCACATTAAAGAGGGAGAAACCGTTGAGCACAGAAATCGATAGAGTAAGGCTTCGTCGCTGGCGCAAAAGAGGCTTCTATAGCGAAACAGTACTGGTCAAGCTCCTGCAGAAGAAAGGCTACAACGCCGTCCGAGTTCCAGTAAGCAACCCGAGCCTCAATCCCCTGCCAGACATCATGGCGAGGAAAGGCACACACAGTTACGCTTTTGAAGTAAAAAACGCCAGCTACTACGCCTATTTCCCTAAACAGCAAATCGATAAACTCTTCAGGTTTCTCGACCTCTTTATCCCCGCCGATAACGAGCATAAACATGCAGTCGTTGCAGCACATCTGGGCAAACGGTGGCTTTTCAAAGAGGTCAGTTGGGCAGATTGGGAAAAAAATAAGCTCCCAGAAAAAGTAAGAATTCTTAAACGGGACAGGGGCAATCTTAACTTGGACACAACATATACCTGAAAAAACTAAGAAAAATACCTCAACATATATTATTGTAGTTACAGTTAAAATCTTTCTTCACAACAAGAAGGATCAACAGTGCAGCAACAAGAAGTCACCATGATAAGTGCACAAGCCTTGGGAAAAACCTACCAAATAGGCAACGATAAACTTGAAGTCTTAAAAGACATTACTTTTTCAATTCCTAAAGGCAAGTTTATCGTAGTAAGTGGTCCTTCAGGCTCAGGCAAAACAACCCTGCTCAACATAATTGCCGGAATCGATAAGCCGACAACGGGAAAAATTTTTGTTAATGATCAAGATTTAACGGTTCAAAATGAAGATTTCTTGTCAGATTTTCGATGTAACAACGTTGGTTTTGTTTTTCAATCGTACAATTTGGTTTCAACCCTAACAGTGGCTGAGAACGTTGCGTTCCCAATGGAGTGGACCGGAAAGTCCGAGGATGAAATAGAAAAACGCATAACTGAACTACTTGAAACCGTAGGCTTACAAAACAGGGCGAACCATTTTCCAGCTCAACTTAGCGGTGGAGAACAGCAGCGGGTAGCTTTTGCCAGGGCATTAGCGAATGACCCGCAACTTATCCTTGCTGATGAGCCAACGGGCAATTTGGATGACAAAAACGCTCTGAAAATCGTGCAGGTACTTCAGTTGTTGAAAGAAAAGGGTAAAACAGTTATTGTTTCAACTCATGATGTTCAAATAAAGCAGTTAGCAGATCAAGTTTTATGTCTTGAAGACGGCAAATTGGCGAGTGAAAATGAGCAAAGCTGCTTTTCCAATCAATGATTTGCTTCGAAGACGGCTTCAAACAGGCTTAACCATTGTCACCTTAGCCTTGAGCGTTGCTTCTACGCTTTTTTTGCTGCTGTTTAGCAGCAGCTTGGGCTTTGGTTTAACATCTGCCACAAACCTGTTCACTGAGGGAATAACCTCGGTGTTTTCACAGTTTATACTTTTCATTGGCATACTCATTTTTGCTGTAGGTATAGTGCTAACTTCCTTTATCGCTTTCTTTATGATGTCACAAAGAACCCGCGATTTCGGTTTGATAAAGGCGGCTGGATGCCCAAACAGTCTGGTTGCTGGATACTTCATGACAGAACTACTAACAACAACGGTGGCAGGATGCATTTTAGGCATAATTATCGGCTTTTCAATGGACTATGGCGTCGCTAACTATGTTTTTTCATCTTATCGGCCGCCCAATTTCTTGTTTGCACCCTTAGTTTTTGTTGTCTTTTTTGTTCTTGCACTATTTTTCGGTATTTGGCCTCTCCTTAAAGCCTCAAGAATGTCACCCGCAAAGGCGCTTTCACCCGTAAACTATTACGGTTTAACCACAACCAACAAGCACAAACCACTATCAAGGTCCGGCATAACTTGGAATATCGCTACCAGAAGCTTGGCTCGCCGGCAATCGTCGACTATTCGAATTTTCCTTTTGCTGTCAATAGTTTTTATCCTTCTCACGGTTTCTATTGCAGGCGGCGTCATTGCAAGCGGCACCACTACATCATGGGTTCAAAACGCTTATGGTAAAAATACAATAGCCATAGCCACAAACAGCATGGGTAACCAGTATGAACAGCTTTTATCAACATTTTCAGGAGCCTCAAAAACAGGCAATTTTAACTATTCCGCCTCAAATCTGGCGATTCCAAGCTCAGTTATCCAGCAATTAAATGCTTTGCCAAGTGTGAGTGTGGTTGATACACGATTAGTTTTAAATGAGCAAGTTCAAGAGGCCCAAAATTTCAGCCTTAACGGCGAGACTTTGCAGACCACTCCTGTAGGCGATAGCAGAACTGGTGATTCAATAGTTATCGGTGTTAATCCAGCAAAACTTTCTGGCGCTTGGAATGTTGAGGGTCGATTTTTGAATGAAAATGATGATTACGAGGCAGTTGTAGGCGATTCAATTGCTCTATCAATGTACACGCCTGACCCAAGCAGGAACATAAACCAGTCAAACCCTCTTGTTGAAGGCATATCATTTGAAAAAAGCACCTTTAACATAGTGGGAGTTTGCGTAGATCCCATAAACAACGGCAATGTAACCTACGTTCCTATTGAGACACTCGAAAAAATTACGGCTCTCTCCAGCCCCAACCTGCTGCTAGTTACACTTAAGAACCCAGCTGACCAGTCTGCAACAATTGCGCAAATCAAAACTCTAATACAAAACATAGATCCAAACTTGAACGTCTTTCCGCTAAACAGCGTTGTTGAAAAGGACACGAACTTTTTAGCTTCAACCTGGCAAACTATAATGGTTATGCCACTCTTTACTTTGGTTGCTGCAGCCCTCTGCATGGTAAGCTACATGACGCTTGCGGTAGATGAGCAACATCAAGAATTCGCTGTTTTACGCGCTGTTGGAGCCAAACCCAAATTTGTTGTCTTAGTTTTGGCAATCCAAAGCATAATTGTGCTGTTTTCAAGCTTTGGCGTCGGAATATCTTTTGGCACAATTATAACTTTGCTTATTTTGATGCCTCAACCGCTAGTTACAAGCTTCACGATCTTGGAGATAACTGGTTTGCTTTCTGCAGCTTTAGCGGGAATCTTGCTTTTTAGCCTTTACCCAGCGTTTAGGCTAGCTAAAAGTTCAATTTTAAAGATTATGGCTTAAAGAATTGAAGGTTTTCGGGAAATTCTTGAGCGAATCAATGTAGGCGGGCAGCTGGTTTATGAAGTCTTGCAGTTGAAGTACGGGTACAATGGGCACCTCATAATAAAACTTGAATGAACTGGGCATGAGGGATAATATGGATGGAACAAACCTGGCCTCACTCCACCTTGTGCATTCAAGTCTTAGGGCGATGTTTGGCAGCGAATCCGCCAATGCTCTTGTACGTTCCACCTGTGAATCAACGATTCTCTTCAAAGCAGAAGGCGCAATCGCATGTTGCCAATGTTTGCAGTCTATGCAGACGACTAAGGGTTTCTTGCAGCCGACTACGTCTATTTCCCATTTGCGCGCTACGTTTTTAAATCGAACGTTATTTGACACGGTGTAACCGTTGTTTTTCAATGCAAAAGCAGTAATTTCTTCAAACTCTTGCCAACAAAGCAAATTGCTAATGTGCTCTAAGTCTGCTCCTAAGGATGCGGCTTTAACTGCTAGTTTAAGCCTGCTTACTTCGACCCTGTCCTGTTTTAGATAAATGAGGCCTTCGTTTTGCAGTTTTTCCAGCAATTTTCTTGCAATTGATGATGGTATGCGGGCATCTCTATTGACATTTTCAGTTAAAACAGGCCCTTTTTTCGTCAATTTAAGAAGAGAAATTACCAGATTACACTCAACACTCATGGCTAACCCTTAAGTATATTGATATAAAAGAAGCAAAAAATAGCAAATTGCATCAAAACTGAAGAAAAATTCAGCGCAAGCAGCCTAGAACAGTATACGAAAGCATCACCCAAACACACTTTTTAAAGCCCTCTCAGATAATTTAGCTCCATCCAAGACAACCCGCTCTTTCTGTCACGATGCCCTCACCCATTATCCATTGCTGAAACGTTATTTCAAAGCTTACTGAAATACCCTTCTTTTTTTCGCAAAAAGCAAAAACAGCAAGCCTTCGCCACCCGAAGCCCTCAAAAGCAAAAAAAGACATGGATAATTTATCAGGTCCTTGTAATTTTTATAAGACCTTCGATGATTTTTTTAACTTTTACATGTAAAAAATTACCATTCGAATGATTTTCGCTCACAAAAAAGCTCTCACAGCAACAACTTGGCACAAACAAATCGATTAAAAAACCCCGTATTAGGTGACTACCCGGAAAAAGCTTGAATTAGCAGTATAAGAGGCGAATTTTAAGTGTTACTTCGCTTATTTCAAGCTTTTATAGGTCTCCCGTCATGCTTTAAAAGCTGATTTTAGCTGTCGGTCCCTTTTTTTAACTCAAATTGATTTTGCATGTGGCATGTATATTTAAGGTTCGCCGATTTTCGAGAAATCTTACTGTTTAAGGCGTCAAAATCAAGGGAATTAATGCTTTAAAGTGGTTTCGTTGATGCTTTTGTATACAACATAGATATTCAACGTAAGAACTGACAGTTTAGCCTGTAAAGTCCAGGCGGCTAAAATAGAAAGGAATAGTTGAGAAAAAAGTTATTTTATTTCTCTTTCTCTTGGATTTCGCATTGAAGCTTTTTTATGATCTCGTCCGCTCTTAAAGGCTCAATTTTCAGCGTGTAAAGTTGGCGGGGGGTGCGAAGTTTAAGTTTAACAGTGCCTTTGAGTCTTTGCACTGAGCAATGCTTTGCTTTTGCGCTCATAGCTATAAACTTATCAACATCAGTAATTTCAGATGGCATACACGTTTCCTCTAGTAGCCTTCATGGATGCAAGTCGAGTTTTTATTTGTTTTGGTGAAAAATAATTGAACCGCCAAAAGAAGAAAAACTCTACTCACTATTCAGAATCAAATATTCTATTTAAAAAGTTAAACATAGATTTTAAAGAAAAGGGGTTTGCGTTTCTTACTGCAAATATAAAACAATCTTGTTTAAGCTTTTTTCGAACGGATGCCAAGCTTAAGGTTAACCTCAACAACGTATTCTTTATCGACTTTCCCGACTGCAAAGTTCCAATCCTTTACTTCTACTTCCATGTCTTTGAATTGATTAACAATCGCATCCTTGTAGTCTTGGGCAGTTTGACCGATTTTCTGCAGTTTCTCTGTTATATTAATGGATGTTTCAGGCATAAATTACACCTCCTAATAACGATGGTAACAACCTATAGAGAGCTAACTGCTTTTAAAAATTTGTGATTGTGCATGCACAACAACAAAAATTGCATTATAGTGGGCCGTACCGGATTTGAACCGGTGATCTTCGCCGCGTGAGGGCGACGTCCTAGCCAGCTAGACTAACGGCCCGTTGGGTGTTGTGGATTGAAACTACGTATTTTCCCTTCATAAAACCTTTCCCCTCCTAAAAACAAACAGCATAGCGGTGTAAGATTTGGGGCTAAGAAAAAAGCTGAATTTTGAATTATCGCCAGATCAAGAAGGATTCCTAATGTTACTGTGTTTTTTAGGCTGCGGCGTAATAGGCTATTTCTTAATCCACTCCGTGAATTTCCTGCACTAATTAATTACTAAAACTATAGTGCATATTCAAATTCAGAAAGCTTTAAAACATTTCACTTCATTCTTGGATGTGGTTACTCTCAGCATGGTGCCAAGGTAGCTCAGCCCGGGAGAGCGCTCGGCTGAAGACCGAGTCGTCGCAGGTTCAAACCCTGCCCTCGGCACCACAACGTCATTTTGGATAAGCTTTAGCAAATCTGTGGATAGTCTTCGACGGAAATTATTTGGCCGATCACATCCTTTGAACAAAAAGGGACATGCGCAACTTTTGAAAGATACTCATGCATAAGCAGGTACTCTTTTGAACTTTCATAATTCTGCGTTAACTCACGAATTTTGTGTTGAACCAGCACGAAGTCGACTATACCCATCGGCCATCTTTTCTGCATGCATATACGTGGCCAAACAAAATCAAGTCCCCAGCCCATTGGACTAACACCGCCAAAAGGGCACAGTGGCACGGCTCTTTTTTCGAAGCAAGTAACAGGGCCAATCTCAACAAATTGTGTCAAGTGCGCTATTGATTGAGGAATCTGTCTAGAAACCTTCCCGCATGGTGCATTAGAATCTGATGAGATCGCAGGCTGCGACACAATTAATCCAAATCCGTTTACAATCTTAAAGTACTTGTCGAAAAATTCGGTAGGAAGCTTCACATCATCGTCAACTATAATCGCGTAATCTGGTAGGGCTTCAATTGTTCTCTTATTATTCTTTCAACTGAAACAAACTTTTTCCCAAGCAGAGTGTACTTGACATATGGAGCTGTAGCATTTGACGACTGACAAGATGAATTATTCGTGATCACTAAATCAATTTTCACTGATTTAGCTTCTTCCACAGATTCCACCAGTTTGTCTGCAAGATTTGGTCGATCTGCCATATAACAGCAAATAGCCAAAATTCTCAGAGCCTTGTTTGGTTTAGGAATGGACGGCGGCAAATGCATTCTAAGGGTACGTTTCAAGACAGCTCGGTAAACATAATCGTTTATTTCCTGTGGAGACCATGCTCTTTGAACTAAGTCTTTCAAATTATGCTCACGGAAGCTTTCCCGAATGTATCCCGAATAATCTTTTAGACTCAATAGAAATACTTCCAAAAAAACTGCATTGAGAATATAGAAGCGCGCACGCTATTAAGGCAATTGCAGAGGGAAAGGATAACTGCCGGGCCGCTGGTTTGCAGACGTAGTCATCGCACACGCTCTTCTATTTGGTTCTCCCTTCGCCAGCGAAGTTGAACCTGTACTCTCTTGATGTACCCCTGCTTTTCCAAGGAAATTAGGCTGCGGTGAACTGAAGCATACTCCTTTGATTTGTACTCTACGATTTTGCCAAAAACCATCTCAGCAATTTCCTTGGTTGTCATATCAGGTTTTATATTTAGCATTTCCAAAATTCTTTTTTGGTTTTTAGATAGCCCCCCCAAATCTGCAGCACCCTCTTAAGAGCTTCAATTGTTTTGTCCAAATTAAATCTTTAACCCAGCTATAACTGCAATTCTGATAGCTGACGCGCTGCGCGATTTTTTAGGTTTAGCTTGATTGGGCTCGCTTAGAAGAGATATAGTTTTGTGAAGTTTAGGATCCGGAGCTTAGGATTAGCCTTCTTTCTGTACACCATAATAACACAATAGAGAAATAGAATTTGCTTCTACCGTTCCTGCGCCGAGAACAAGGTTTTTCTGGACAAAGCAACCGTCAAAGCGGCAGCAACCGATACTGCTACAATTATACCAAGCGCAACCCAGAACCAGACAGGAACAATGGACTGGGCAACGTACAGACCAGGAGGCGTAGGAGTCGGACTTGAAGTCTGGAGAAAACCAACATCGCCTGAACGTGATGTCGGTCTCGAAGTAGGGAACGGTGTGGGGCTTGATGCTGGTGTTGATTCTACAATATTGAATGTGTAAGCAGGGGTTTTACTATTTAATTCAGCCCAATACGAGTCTTTAACTGGATTCTGAACAGACCAAACCTGGTAATTGCTGAAAAACTGAAATGTGTGAATTCCTAAAGTTGTGATAGGCGTGACAGCGGCTTCCCAAGTGTACCAAGTACGATTCTGAGAGTTTCCTGCAACCAATTCATTTATTGCGCCCACGAAAGTTATGGAAATATGTGATCCGCCATCAATGCTTACTGCAAATGTTGCATTGGTATTTAACGATGTCATTTGATAGAGAAAGGAGTCGACTGACGTATAATTTCCTGTGTCGTCAGGATAAGTGTTTTGCATTGCAATGCTCGAGCCTCCTGATGTTGAAGCGCTTAAAACCGATATAGTATGATCCGATTGCACGTCAGTAAAAGTGTAGGGCGAAGTCGTGCTGACGAACGAATTGTCAACAATAACGTTACTGACGTAATAACCTGAGTTTGCGCTAAACGTAAACTCTTGGCTGTTTCCAGAGTCTATATTTACGCTACCAGATGGAGAAATAGTAGAGTTAGAATCAGCAGAAGCAGTAATCGTGTAAACCGAAGCAGCATGAACCATGCCTGAAAAGGCAAAAAGCGTTGAGAAAAGAAGCAGCCCTGTGATTAAAGACGAGAATATTTTTTTAGTTGCTACTCTCCGAACAGTCATTTTCACCAATATCACTAATAGAAAAATAGACGACAGAAATAGTGATGCACCATTAAATTGCCGCGTTTGCTTGAGGTCTTTAAGCATCTGTTCATAAGTAGCTTTCAATGATTCACCTTTAAAAATAATAAGCAGCAGGTCTTATTGAACATTATTTCTTTACTGAACATTATTTTAGATTTAACCAAAAATTCAACAACCCCTAAACAAGATCCGCCGTCTCTAGACCCAAATCTAAAGGCGTCTTTTCCATTAAAGGTCACGTCTTTTTCAGGTATACCCTTTCGTGAATTTGACCAGAGTCTCCTCAGCCCTTATCTCTTCTCCGTTGCTTTCTAGAAAACTAAAAAAGGGGAAAGAGGGATTTTTGTTTATGTTGTTTTTATGGCTTTTTTCTTAGTAAGAGTATTGCGACTATGGCGATTGCGACGATTATTACGATTATTACAGCGACGATTCCATAGGTTAGGGCTGACATTGTTGCTAGGCCTGTTACGGGTGTAGCGGTTGGCGCTGGAGTGGGTGCAGCTGATACTACGTCAACACCAGTATTTGCGTTTGATCCCCAGTAACCGTTGGTGCCAGCGAATGTAGCGAAGATAGAGTAGCTACCTGGGACATTTGGAGTAGCCCAAGTGTAGTCGAATACGCCATCTATATTGGTTGTAGCATCGCCGATGATGATGTGATTGCCGTTCGGATCAATAGCGCTTAATTGTACTGTTACGCCTGTGAAATTGGTTGGTAGCGGTTGCTGCTGGTAAACGTAGCCCATCCATTGAGTCATACTTGCGTCAGATGCGCATGGAACTCCATTTGGAAAGTCAGCTGCCTGCTCGGTTTGTGTTGTGCCAGCGGAAATATCCATCACTGTGCCCTGTATAACTACGTTGTTGCCTTCTGTGATAGCAGTCAGTGGCGCTTGTACTTTGGTATCGCTGGGTCCTCTGCCGACAACGTAGATTTGATTGTCATAGGCATTAAAGAATGTTGAATAGCCGTCTGCAATAGCATATCCGGGGTTGCCGACACCTAGGCCGTTGTCTATATTTGAAAGAGTCCAGATTTCTTTTCCAGTTGTAGCGTTAACAGCACGTGCTAATGCACCCTTGTAAATCGGTGTTTCGGTATCATGCTCACTGGTAACTATGTATACTATTCCGTTGCCAACAGCGCCTATAACAGCTGGATAATAGGGGAAAGGCGCAGCTAAGTCTGTGTTAGTAGTGTTGCCTTCGCCGCCGTTACCGTAAGTCCACAATAGGTTTCCATTTGTCAAATCATAGCAGTAAAGTACTCCTCCATATCCAATGGAGTAGAGGTTCCCGTAAGCCATCGGTACGCCTTCTTCGAAGAAGTTGAGAGCTACTTGATTGCCGCCGATTGGACCCCAAAGTTTCTGGCCTGTTGCCATGCTGTATCCTACGAATTGCATAGTTTGATAGTATGATTCAACGAAGACGCCTTTACCGCCGTCAGCTGTTGGATCGGCTCCTGCAAATGAGACAGACATGTTGCCTGCTGGCGCGTTAAGTGTATTCTTCCATAGTACTGTACCGACTGCACCATTAGTTGCATTGAGGTTGAGAGCGAAATATGTGTAGGGAGCCCAACTGTTTACTGAATTAAACGCACCTGGAAAATTCGGGAAAGTACCGTTCATGCAAATCAACATATTATTGGTGTAAGCAGCAAGTATGAAGGGTGATGAGGCCCATGTGTTTAGCGATGATATCGAAACGTTCCAGTCATACAAGCTTGGTTCATAAGTTGGTCCAAACGCGGTCATCATATAGCCCCCTGCCCAGCTTCCGTCAGTTATAGGTGGAACATTGGTTGGCGTTGTTGAAGCCCCTGAGTACAAATTATCCCACAGTCTAGACGAATTCCACTCGCTCAAATAATACTGTGGTGGACTCCCAGGGGCGGCATCATTAGTCAAGGATAATATCAAGTATTCCCCATTTACACCTACGGCTGCTGTGCCTTGTGGGATGTTAGTCACGTTGAACAGTGCGTCTCCTGTGTCTGCATCAAACGCCTGCCAAAGCTCTGGGCCCATGTATCCAAATGGACTCATTCCTCCTGAAGTCGCAATTAGAATTGGCGGATAAACTCCGTGTTGGTTGGGGTCTTGAACGTCATATATGTAGCCGAATGATGGCACAGGCATAGTACTGCTGCTCCAAATTTGCTGTCCTGTTTGCAGGTTAACGCAGACGGTGGGTCCACTGCTGGGACCATCCTCTGATATGGGTTCCGTGTAGTAGAGCATTCCGTCCATTATTATTGGATTGGTGTATCTTAATGCGTATGCAGATCCGTCGGTGTAAGTGTCTCCCGCAATGACAAAGCTGTTTCCTCCAACGACTCCTCCACTTTGAAGCGGCTTGGTCCACATGATATGACCAGTTTGAGACCCTACGGTTCCACTTGGGGAACCGATGCCCGATGAGATACCGTATCCATTCGAGTAGCCTGGTGCATTTCTACCTAGCCAGTTTGACGAAATCGTGTACCAGTTAGGGTTTTCGCCGTATATTGGGCGTGTCCAATAAGCGGTCGGAAGCGGAGTGGTAGGGAGCGTGGAGATTGGTGCTTGCTGGACGGTGAGGGTTACTGATGCAGAGCTGGACAGAAAAGTGTCGCCTATGTATGGACTTGGCGCAGGAGGACCGAAGAGACTTGGGACGGGTTGGGTCCATGAGTATACTTGTCCTGGGAAAGTAAAGTTAAGAGTGTATGTGCCGACTTGAGTAGGAGTGTAGGAATAGTCCTGATTTGCAGTTGGGTCTGAGACAACAGCCCAGGTCGTTGTTGTTTTTGTGCCGTCAGGCGCAGTAATGGTGAGCTCGTAGTTCGCGTATCGAATGTCATTGCCTAGTTCTGCTCCGGGTAGCACCTTGTCAAGCCACATATCTATGAATACTGACTGACTAAGACCGACCGGGTTAGGAGTCACAGTAATGTAAGCGTATGTTGGAATCTGCCATGCAGGTGTATGTGCACTAGCGTTTGGTATAAGCATCACTGAAGCTGACATTGAAAACATCAAGAATATAGCAATCGCAATAGCAATAGTTTTATTTTTTAGCTTTTGCATTTTTATTTTCTCCTTAAAGTTTTATTTTTATTGAGCAAGAAGCGTAAATGCTCTTGCACAACAGAGCCCTTGTGTCACCAACTTACTTATAAAACCTTGCGAATAGTGCAAATAGTGGAAAATGCCCGATTGGTTTTCCCGGAGTCCTGCATGCGCCACCTTGATGGTAGGCCGAAGATACAACCTCCTCTATGTCATCCAATTTCAAACTGCGCAAAATGGAGCAGGAACTCTCATTCTTCTCCATATTAAGTCTATGAACTGATTTCATGTGGGTTTATGGTTGGATTGTGGAAAATCCTTAAAAAAGACGATGCAAACGGCAATGCTATGATTAGCAGTTATTTAATGACCATGTGAGTTGTTTACCAGGGAGCTTAATGTCAATTGTCAAAGTCGTTTTTCGATTCTCTAAACCATTTCATTCGTAGGCGGTCCCGATGGGTTATCATAGCCTGGGTGATTGCGGTACTTCTTTCGCTTGTTCTTATCCCAAGCTTTTTTTCATCCGTTTCCTATAACCTGACCGGCGGGTTTGGGGGACCTTCAAACACGATGTCGGTTAAAGCAGCCAATATAGTAAAAGCTCAGTTTCCAAGTTCCAATAGTAGCGACAGCAGCATCCTTCTGGTAATCCAGGGTGCTCCAGTATATTCTGAGTCGTTAAAGCAGAATGTGCTTGCACTCAACTCTACAATATCCAAAGATCAGGGCATTGGCAATTATACTGGTGAATCAAGCCTTTACTCGCTGGAGGCTAGCCTGCTTAACTCGTCAATACCTGACATACTTAATCAGACGGCAAGTTTACAATCCAACATAATCACGATTAACTCTGGGTTATACTCTTTGCAGGATAACCTATCTGAGTTGAGCACAAACCTGTTCCAACTGCTGAATGGTATCAACCAAACAGCCCAACTGGTTTATGGTGTTCCTTCAGCATTCGTCGGTGTCTGGCAAGAAGTATCACAGCAACTCAATGCTCAAGGCATAACAGATCCATATATAGTGAATGCACAGGCTAACGCCACTGTGTTCAGCGTAACATCTAATTTCGGAGGCAACGCAGAATCTATCGGTTACTACACGACTTTCTTTAACGCTTGGAATGCTAGTTACCAAGCTCTCCCAAGCAACACATCAGTGTCTAACCGTGAAGCCTTTGCCGTAAAACAGTCGGTCTCGGCGATGATAAGCAGCCAACAGCTTGATGCGCAGACAAGCCAAATGATAGACACTGTTGCTTCAGGCTTAACCGTTACAAATTGGAATCAACCTGACGCAGTAGCAAACTTGACAATTTCAACTATGGCATCAAGCATCCCTGCGGAACTCTCATCTGCTTTAGGAGCTTCATCAACTAGCCTTCTCAACCGACTATACAGCTTTGGTTCATCACCTTCGAATGCAACGCTTGGAAACTATGCTATTTCACTCTTGAAAAACAGCTACACTAATATTACAACTGCAGCCGCCGGGTTTTCAGTTTCTGACCTGATGGATTCCTCTTATCAGCTTGGCTCTTCACCCAATGATACTCAGACGTGGAATCTAGCTTGCAATCTTATTTCAAATGCTACCCAAAGCACCTTTTCAGACTCCCCACTCTTCACTATAAATAATGCGTCTCTTAGCAGTCTTCTATCAGGGCTTTCACCGAATGCAACAGCCGCCGATGTGAACCTTGCCATCAACAATGAGATTGCAACTCAACCTTTCACTGATTATCCATACGCGCCCACAAGCGCGTTGACGGGTAATTTCGTTAATTCTCAAAATGATTCGATGCTGATTGTTCTCGGCTTCTCGTCTAATCCAGACGACACAACAATCGCTCATGTGGAATCAGATGTAAAAAATTCTGGGCTTCAAAACTTTGGTTCGGTTTATGTGACTGGCGCCTCAGTTTTGACTAAGGATGTTGCGAAGGCGTTTGTGCCCGCTCTAGAATTAACCGTGGGGCCTGGCATCGCGATTTCCCTTTTAATCGTTGGACTACTGTTTTTATCGCCTGTCGCTGCTTTGATTCCAGTTCTGATTGGCGGGACTTCAATTTCGGTTGCGCTTGCCTCCATCTACGCTGGAGTCGTCGATATTGGTCATGGAAACTTGACTTTCCTAACCCCAACGTTAACCATACTGCTGATGCTAGGTCTAGCCGTAGACTATGCAGTGTTGCAGCTTAGACGCACAAGAGAAGAAAGGCAAAAAGGCAAATCCACCGAGGAAAGCGTGGGCATCTCCATTAAGTGGGCGGGACAAGCAGTCCTAACCGCAGGCATAACCGTTATCGTCGCTTACATTGTCATGGCACTTGCTAACGTGCCCATCTTTAGTGATGTAGGAACCGCCATAGCACTTGGAGTTGCAATTTTGCTTTTAGCTTCGCTTACATTACTGCCTGCCCTTGAGATTTCTTTGGGTGACAGGATTTTCTGGCCTGGACTGAATAGGCAAGGTAAAGCAAAGTCTGATCCTAAACAGAACAGATTAAGGCGTTTGGCGCATAGTACACTTAAACGTAAAGTGCCCATCGTAATCATCATCAGCATAGTGGCATTAAGCGCCTTCGTCGTCGTTTATTATACGCCTACCAGCGAGGACTTTTTGAAGCTTATTCCAAACTTCCAAAGCAATCAAGGACTCACCGCTATAGCTAACAGCTTTGGAAGCGGAATAATAGAGCCAACGTCCATTGTCATCACAACTCCCACACGGATAACCTATGGAAACAACCAGTTTAACCAGACCTTGCTGGACCAGATTGAGCAAATCACAGCTTCCGCCGCAGACTCTAAAGGAATCGCCAGTGTTTCAGGTACAACTAGACCCTTCGGAAGCTTGTTCGATTATTCTTCCGTGGAAAACATGTCTATGCCAATCCAAATTCAATATGAGAGTCAGATGTTTTCAACGATAGGAAAAGATAACAAGACCGCGGTAATTACTGTCAATCTTTCAAATTCAGCTGATAGTTTAACTGCTATCAACGCCTTACGTGGGATGGAGAAGAACATAAGCCAGCTGCCTTTCATAAGCGGCGTCGCTGTTTACTTTGGAGGGGAAACTCAGTCAATCTACGACAGTCAAGCGTTCATGGCCAACCTAATTCCGGAAGTTGTGATGATTCTTGCAGCAGCGGTTTACGTAATTTTGTTTTTTCAGCTCCGTTCAGCCTTCACGCCAATCCGCCTCATAATTACAATACTTTGCAGCGTCGTGTTCTCGTTAGCCATTATTTCTTTCATATTCTACTATGCCCTTAACCTGCCCATCTTGGACTTTGCGCCACTATTCGTAGTTGTAACCATGTTGGGTGTCGGAATCGACTATGACATATTCTTCCTCACCCGCATCCGTGAAGAAGTCCTCAACGGCAAAACCGACAACGAAGCAATAGTGACAGCCATCGAGAAAGTGTGGGTTACAATCCTCGGCTTAGGGCTCGTGCTCGCCACAGTGTTCGCATCGTTAATCATAACTAACATCGCTATTCTAGAAGAAATTAGCTTCGCAGTCGCCTCAGCCATCCTGATAGATATTACCATCGTCATCCTTTTCTTTGTACCCTCACTCATGGGTCTAGCGCAAAAATTCAACTGGTGGCCCTCCAAAATCTCCAGAAACAAAAAACAAGAAAACGGCACAACTGAAACTATGAAGTAAGCATCTATCTCCCAAAGAAAGAGGGAAGAAACAAAGATTATTTTTCTCAAGTATCCTAATGTAAAAAGAAGTCGAAATGTTACAAAGTTGAATAACCAAGCTTTGTTAACTTTGCTTCCCGCGATTAATTTCGCCTTTTGGCATAACTATTCCATCGTTAGGGTCTCCGTAAGTGACAGCTTGTCCTTCCAAAAACAGTTTACCAACATACGCACATGTGACAGCATCAAGTTCATGGTCACTCATCTGGCTGTTCAGCCCTTCAATGCCTAAATTTTCCAAGCCTGCCTTCAGATTGCCGAGCCCTTTCTGCTTTCTGGGAATCCCCAAAACATCTTGGGCGCCTCCAGGGTAAGCCTCTATGACAGTGAATTGTTCGGCTTCCAGGATTCTTTTCAAGCTTATGCCTCGCTCGGTTAGTTTTCTCATTGGACCCAACGTGACAGGGAAGAACTTTATGCCTCTTTTTAATAATTCCCTGTCGCTTTCTCTCAGGTGTACATCTGTTCTTTCCTCAATAGATTTTCTTCCAGGCGGCAGGCTTAAAGGTGCATCAATGGCAACGACTCGGGGGTTGCTTTCCCTGATTTTCGCTATGATTTCGTTGTCTGTATAAACCAAGGATGTCTCTGCCTTCATGTCTCCAAGTATGCAGAAGCCCGTGGGTCTGCTTTCAACGCCTGCTAAATCTAAACCAACAATCACCATGTGTCTTCAATGTAAGCTACATTGATCTAAGTTAATAATTCTTAAGATTACGCTTTTCAGCAAAGGTACTCTCATGGAATTACTTATTAGCCCACGCCAAATTAAGCTTCTTAGCGCTTGATTCTTTAACAAAACGATTGGTTTTCCCATTTTTTAACTGGAAAAAGGACTTTTTTTAACCATTTTACGTATATTAACCGCAAGTGTTTTATGCTGATGCATATGATAACAATGAACCATAGGGATAATTATGGCAAAATGCCCAACTTGTGGAAAAGACGTAAAAACCGCAAAGAAAACTTGGAAGATGGCAGGCAAACCAGACAAGAAAGGAAAAAGAACCCAACTTACCATTGCGCTTTACGAGTGCTGCGGTAAGACTTTCCGCGAAGTCCAAGACAAGAAAAAAATCTAAAACACTACTTCCAATTTTCCTTTTTCTATTTTTCTGCATTTACCCGTTTAGTTCATTTGTGACTGACAATTCACTACAACAAACGTTTAATTGTTTGAATGGTAGCCAATCCATAAGGGGAAGGCCCCACGGCTTTTTACAAGAGACGAGACCGCATTCAAGTCATCGCGGAAATACTTAGTTTAAGCAAAAGTCCTCAAACTAAAAGCTACATTAGGCGTCAAACAGGTATTTCTTACGCTATGCTTCAAACTTGCATTATGCAAATGCTTCGAAACCATTGGTTAATGGGTATGGAAGATGATTGTGGTCAAAAAAAATTCAAAACAACTGAAAAAGGATTAGTATTTTTGGATAAGTATTGGGAGCTTCAAAATATCATGGGAACAAAAAATAAGCAAATGTCAATAATGGCTGCTTCATAGAAGCAAAGATTATGATTGCCAAAAATGTCTCTAAACCTTGCGGTAACTGACAACTGCAACTTAAGCTACATGATTTGCGGGTCGAAGGCCGCGTTGTAAGCTGGCGTAGATGCGGTAGATGGAAGAATTCAAAAAGTGTTGACGCAATCGAGATAAAGAAACATTTGGCTAAGGTATATTATGGGTTTGCTATTTGATTATTGTGCAAACTGTATCACGCCCATCTAAGACAGATTCAACGCGGTCAGGATAAAACCCATTAACAACAAAACATTCAATCTGCAATTGTAAAAGCAATTTAGGTAAAAATTTGTCAACACTTGTCCGCTTATTCATCTTTAAAAGGTCATTAGTGGATAGCCTGTTGATCAATTTAGCATCTGAAAACTTTTTCGGGTCACATGTGTAAACCCCGTTGACATCAGTCACCAAAACAACTTTGCTTGCGTGCAATTGACCCGCAATGTAAACAGCGATGGAATCAGAAGTTACTTCCCACGAGTTCTTCAACTGGTCCTTGCTAAACAGAAAATTTGAAGGCAAAAAAACGGGCAACTTGCCCAGATCCAAAATTCTTTGTGCATCTTCAAGTTTGTCTATTACGGAAGAATGCGGCAATAAATCAGACAGCAGAAATCCATATTGATCCATTCCCAAAATCGCCATACGATGAGAGGCTGCACTTGACAAGTTAAACCGCTTATCTAAATTCCTTACTGCATCAGCGAATTCGCCGCCTCCCGGTACCACGATTAGCTTATGCTTCTTGGAGACCTCGCTTAACTTTGCACATAGAGTTCTTAGTTTTTCAGGGTGCGATGCTAAGCTGCCTCCTACTTTGACTATTACCGCGTCCATTTGACGATTTCTCCTTCAAGTTTAAGGGCAGTCATCAGGGCAACACCGAACGCAGGAGTAGCCACCGCAGCATCAGTTTGCATTAAAGTTTCCAAATCAACTATGGCTTTTACGCCGATATTTTCAGCGGTTTTTTTTGCGATGAAATCTTTGCCAAGCCCCGTAACCACCACTGAAACTTCGTTTGATGACAGTTTTTTTGTGTAAGAGTAGACTTTGTTTAAGCCTTCTGCAACCTGTAGAACTTGTTTATCATAAATGTATTTTGCCATGTTAATGATCTCTTGTCGAGTCAACATTTCCGTGTCAGCGCAGACTACTCTAGCTAACCTCGCGAAAGCTTCAGGCAAACTTTTTCCTCGTCCATCAGCCGTTTCACAAGTATATTCCTTCGCGGTGATGTTGCCTAAGACTAAGTGTACATCGCCAGATAACGCGAAAAGTTCTGAAGAGACCCCTGCAACCCCATTCTTAACTGGAACAGAATGCACGATTGAAGCAACATTCGTCCTTAAGCTTCCAGTGTAAACAAGCTCTCCGCAGATAAGCTTATCCAAATCCGTTTTACCTTTCGCTGCAACCTGCCCGTTGACTATGGGAATTATGCTTGCGGTTGTGCTTCCAACGTCGACCACCACGCAATCTTTAACCTGTTGAGCTACTAACCAGCCTGTTGCAGCCCAATTAGCCGCGGCAACCCCAAGCGGTTCCTCTTCAGCAATGCTAAATGGCTCTAATTTTGCATCGGTGTTCAAAACGTAAATTGGCACGTCGGGAAAAGCTTTCTTAACGCATGCTAAAATGCGGTGGACGCCTTCGCGCTTGGTTGTGTAAGCATCGGATAATTCAGCGGTCATTGTTACGCCTAAACCGTCAAGCCTGTTGACGCCTAACCGTTTCTTAAGTGTTAGAAGGACGCCTGTGAGTTTTTCTGGATCTCTCCACACAGGGAAGTACTCAACTGCCACCTGAACATCATGAAGCTTGCCTTTTTGCGTGCGTATGAAAGCAGCTTTAGTGTTGGCGCCTCCGATATCGTAGCCTAACACGTTCACCAAGCTATTTTCCTCCGCTGATAATGTTAAGTAACCGCTTTTTAGCTTCTTCGAACCTTAACCGTGAATTGTCCAAGGATTCACCTTGACCAACGACCAACGAGCAAGCTTTATCATTATCATCCAGTGGGAAAGGAGGCGAAACAACTTCCCTTATTTGAGCCGCCTTTTCAAAAGCGCTAACGGTCGGCTTGAGAGTCTTCACTTTTGAGAAGTAAACAAAACCGCCAATTTCCTGTTTAGTCGGAAGCTTACGTTTCAAAACAGCGTCAACTAAAGCCTCGGCAACATTAAAGGCGGCAACTCTGCATAAGCCAACATAAGAAGTTGTTAACCGTGGATTAACATCCACTACAAACGGCTTATCCTTAACCAAAACCAAGTCAACACCCACATAACCCCTTAAACCAGAAAAAGACCCAGCAACCTTCTCCCCCACGCTGAATGCTTCTTGTTTAAGCGGATGATTAAAGGGAACCGTTCCGCCTTCATAACTTGAAACAGCCTCTGGCCCGGCAACCTTGACGTTTTGCCTATTCAAGCTAATTGCCAACGCTTTGCCGCCTGTGCAAAGAACACTGACGCTTGCAGCTTCGCCATCAGTAAATTCTTGAACTATAAAATGCTTCCCTGCCGATTCAGCCTTTATTTTTGCAACTGCTTTCTCCACTTGGGCATCTTCCTTAACGATGCTTAAGCCGCCGCAGCTGACACCATCCACAGGCTTAAACACTACAGGATAACTAAACTTGCTTCTGATGACCTGCTTAACTTCCGCTAAACCCACACCAACATTAAGCATTACCGTGTTAGGCGTCGGTAAACCATTCTTTTTCAACATCTCATATAGAACTGCTTTATCCGCAACCTTTTGGATAGCTCTGGCAGTGCAATTAAGCGAAACCTGGCCTATGCTCTCCACAAGCTCTACAAGCGACTGCAGGGTTTGCCCCGTTTCAGGTGCAATAACGTAGACGGCATCGTTAATTTTAGCGGCATTAATGAGGAGTTTTTCGGCTTCCTTTGGGTAAAAAACGGGTATTGTGCAGTCGGCAGCTATAGGCGGATTCAGTTTTGAAAGTCTAGCATCAAGTAAAACGGTTACTTCGCTGCCTGCAGATTTAAAATCAGAAACGATTGAGCGCAGCATTCCAAAGCCTTCAGATAAAACGCTTAGTGAAATAGGCTGCCCTGCATATCCACCGCCTGAAATGTGCTCGTAAACCAAAAGCCTCAAAGCAAAGCTCCTTCAGAGTCGATGGAAACCCACAGTAACCTTAAAGCTTTTCGATTTCATCTAAATCTTTCAAAAATGCCACGGCATGCTCCTTGCGAACATGAGGCATCACAACAATTCTGATGCAGTCATAACGCGGAACATAAGACACAAACCATCCGCTTTCCCAAAGCCTTTCTGCCAGATGCTTCGTGCCCTTGGCGCTGCGGAAAGCCAGTATGTTCAGCGTTGGCTCCACGACAAGTTTAAAACCGGCCTCGCTTAGCCCATCAGCGAGCAGCTGGGTATTTTTCATGCATTTATTCACCACTTTTTTGAACCCGTTCATGCCGAGAAATCTGAAGACTGCCCATGCCGAAGCTGCAACGGCGCCTGTTCTTGTTCCAACAAAGGTGTACTGGTACTGGTCGGTTAAGTAAGGTGTTTCAGTTTTGATGAAATTTGGGGCTTTACTGTCTTTAAAAATGATTCCTCCAGCGGGGATTGCCGCCATACCCATTTTGTGCGGATCAATCGTCATGGACTTCACAGCGTCTAAAGTGAAATCAAATTTGTATTTGACATTTTTGAGGAACGGGAGAACTAAGCCGCCGAAGGCCGCATCAACATGCAACCAAACATCATGTTTCAAAGCGACATGAGACAACTCCTCGATGGGGTCGACAGCGCCCAGTTCAGCTGTTCCAGCCGTGCCAACTATGGCTACCGTGTTCTTGCTGACGCTTTTTTCAACCGACGAAGAATTAACTCTAAAAGAGCTATCTAAACCTGCATAGACTGGCTTCAGATTCAACAGGTTGCAGATTTTGGTGAAAGAGAAATGAGCAGATTCTGGCAAAACCACTTCAGGTTGACTGATTTGCGCAATGTTTCTTGCGGCTAAGAGCGCCATCAAATTCGCTTCTGTTCCACCCGATACAAGATGGCCAACGCAGTTTTCACCGTGAAGAAGCGTTGCCAGTTGGCTTATGACTTCTTTTTCAAGTTGGGCGCTTCCAGGAAAGAGCCTTGGGTCACCCAGGTTGGAGCTTAAAAAAAGTTGATAAGCCTTTTCCGCTACTGGATGGGGTTTTGTGCACATTGAACACAAAATTTTCCCGTTATCATACTGCTGGTCTTGTTTATGGATTCTTTTGAGGTCAGCCAGCACCTTTTTTTTACTTAACCCCTTAGCATGCAATGGTTAAGCCCTCTTTGTGCTGGCTTGATTTTCCGCTTGCTTAACTGTTTCAACCAGTTCCTGTACAAGTTTTCTGGTGATTTGACCGCTAACTCTGTCGTTGTTTGTGCAGGCTGCCCCGCGTAAACCTGCCACATCAGCACCTAAATCATACAGCATAGGCAAGTCTTGTTTTCTCAAGGAACCTGCCAACGCTGCTTCCAAGCCAAGCTTATGCGCTTCATCTACGAATTTTTCAAGTTGCTTAACGGTTAAGAAATTGAAGAGGTTTTTGCCGTCTTTGATGGCTGTGTCAATCATTGCTAAGTCTACTTGAGCCTTAGAAGCTATTTCGGGAATGAGCATTGGGTCTAATGCGCCTATTCTTTCTGCATCAGCGTAGCCAGTGGCAACCACTTTGATTTTAGGGTTGCATTCTTTGGCGGCTTTGTTAACGTTCTGCAGCAAAAAAACTGCTTCCTCAGGCGTTTTGAATCCATAAAGCCCCACTTTAATATAATCGACACCCAGCGATGCTGCGCCTAATGCAGCTAAGGATATGGAGCCTGGAAGATTCGGAATCTCTCCCAGCGTGCAGCTTACTTTGATGTTTTTTGGCGTGATTTCTCTTATCCGCTTGATAACCCACGGGAAATTTGCGCCTAACGCTCCTTCCTGAGGGTTTTTCACATCTATTATGTCTGCGCCTCCAGCGATGGCTTCAGAGGCTTCTTTCTCGTTCAGGGGGCTTATCAGTAGTTTCAATTAGCATCCTTATTGATGCGGATTGATAATGCCTTTAAAAGTCTTGCTATAACAATGGTTAGGTTTTTCTATACGTGGAGAATCAATTCAGGGGGAGGCGGGAGCTTGAAGGTTATACCGGTAATTGACGTTTTAAACGGCATAGTGGTTCATGCTGTCAGAGGAAAAAGAAGCGAGTATCAACCGATCCAGAGCATCCTATGCAAGTCGGTTAAACCGTTAGAAGTTGCTAAAGCGTTTAAAACGCTTGGATTCAGTGAGCTCTACCTTGCAGATTTAGACGCAATAACTGGTAACCCCGTGAATTTTCAGTTTTTCAAACGTATCGTCAAGGAAACTGGGGTTAAGTTGATGGTTGATGCTGGAGTGTCTGACCTTGAAACGGCGGAGAAATTGATGAATTACGGAGTTTCCAAAGTGGTTATTGGAACCGAAACGTTACAAAGTAAGAGTTTTGTGGGTGAAGCGGTGAGGCTTTTGGGAAGCGAGCGCGTCATCGTTAGCTTGGACTTGAAGGGTGACAAAGTCCTTGTGAAACGGGGGTTTGACGGCTACAAGAGTCCTATGGGTCTTCTGCGTGAGTTTAAGGAAATGGATGTTTCAGGAGTCATTGTTTTGGATTTGGCGCGTGTGGGTAGCAGTGAAGGAGTTAACGTTGATTTTTTGAAGAAAGTGCTTGAAGCAGTACCTATGGATATTTATGTTGGCGGTGGAGTGCGAGATATCACGGATTTAGTTGCGCTGAAAGAATTGGGTGTTTCAGGCGTGCTAGTGGCTACTGCTTTGCATTCGGGTAAAATTTCGATTGAAGAGTTAAAGCAGGCTGATTTGCTTTAGACGCTACTTAATATTTTTAATCTATTTTTGCTAAGCATACGAGACCGCCAAGTTGTGTGAGACGTGTGCCCGCGGTTGATTCAGCGTTTATTATTCTTGTTTTCACGCTTCTGTTTTTGGCAATCTGTAATAGCCTGTGGACTCTGTTCTTTTGGCGGCTGCTTGAAAGATAATTATCGGTAAGCAGTAGGTATTCAGGTTTTGGTTTTCCTGCTGCTTGTTTGCCAAGAATGAGGTTTTCTGCTTCTTCCACCGAAAAAAAAACAAGATTATCCGCTTTATTGAGGCGTTTCTCCAAGATTTCAAGCAGGTTTTCTGTTTCTTCAGAAGCTGTTTCTTGAATTAACTGTTTGAATAATGACGTTTTTGTTAAGGCTGATACTTGCGGTGGCGTACTCGCTGAGCCTGTTATCGTCGAAAATGTTGCTCTGTTTTCTCCTTGAAGAAGCCACGAATGATGCGCTTTGATGTGGTTTTGGAGTTCTTGTGCGTAATTGGTTTTTGCTGGAGAAGCTATTATTATGCTTCTTACCCCCTCTTTCAACGTTGGCCTTAACGCGTTTACGATGGACTCGTGAAAGTTGTATACTGCTTTAGAGTCGCTTCTGTCCCCGTTTAAGGGTATAGATTGTTGGTGTTTAGCAACTTGGGTGAAGATCTGCCATAAAACAGCATTATCATTTTCTACTCCTACTAAAATCGCAACAATATACCCGCGTCTATAAGCTTTAGGCGACATCGTTCTTTCCTTTATTTCATTTGACATTTGTGTTATTTAGGCTTACTTTACATTACAGTTTCTAGATAAGTAACGGCATGTTTATGAACAGCATAAAACCGCTTTGACTATGAGAAGCATGATTGAAGTTGACAACGAACAAGATCTAGCTACCCAGTTAAAGACGAATGGAAAAGTTCTTGCTTTATTTTACGCTTCATGGTGCCCTTATTGTAAGAGTTTTGTCCCTGTTTTTGATAAAAAAGTATTTAACTTCACCGGTGGAAATGTCATCCACGTTCTCTTAGACGACTATGACAATCCATTATGGGATGAATATTCAATAGAAGCAGTCCCAACCGTCATATTTTTTGATAAAGGCAAAGTTTGCAAGCGGCTTGACGGAAAATTTGGCGTAGGCTTAAATGAAAAACAACTCAAGGCTTGGCTGGAAGAGTTGAAGGTTCCATAACTTAAGCGATACAGTTGCAATTCATCAAGCTTTATGTGCAAAAGCTGCATGGTTGCTTGAAAACTATTTTTTTAAAAAGAAAAAAGAAGAGAGGATTTTTAATTTTAAGCAGGCGGTGTTGACACCGGTGTCGGGGGAGGAGTAGACGGCGCAGTTGATTGGGCGAATGCTTGCTTTACTTGAATAACTGTAGTTCCTGCTATGCGATCGGAGTATTTTTGGTGTCTGTCAGCTCCCGGCGTCACAACGGCTATCAACCAGTCCAGCACCAGGAAAATCCAATAAATCTTGCTTATGTTGCGGATCAATGATTTCTCAAAGGTAACTTTGCCGCCGTTTATCATCTGCACTTTTAATCCCAGGACATATTTGCCTACTGTTTTGCCGTCCCAATAAACCTCAAGGATTACAAAATAGAGTACCTCAATGATGCCGAAGATTAGTGGACCTAACAGAAAGCCTCCAAATATGAAAAAATGTGGAGCGGCTGCGGCAATTATTAGGTAGATTATTGCATATGGAATAGAACATATTATGCTGTCAATGATGAAAGCGACTAATCGGATAAGCCAATGCATGAAGTCAATTCCGCTATTTTGAGTTGTCATATGATAAAACCTTTAATTAATTTGTTGTTGTAGGTGTTATTATCGTTTTCTATCAGGCAACTAAGCGCTAAAGAAGTTGTTTGCCATTCGCTCATTGATTTGCCCTCTTTTTAGTTGTGGTCTTGCTGATTATTTAAGAGGATGTTTCAGTTTGAGCTTTATTTTCAAATCATTTTGCTGCAACTCACATCATAATGCTAGAATTTCCTTTAATAAAAACAATGCTTATATCGGATTATCTTCTTAATATGAGGAAATAATTGTGAAGGCTCTTTAATTTATGGAATTTTGTCCAGAATGCGGTTGTCGGCTTGAACCTAAAAAAACTGAAGGCTCAATAGTGCTCGCGTGCACAAAATGCAGCTACGTCAAGCAGGCTGCGAACAATAGGGCTCAGGCGAAAGTGGTTAAGGTTATTCAGCCTACGTCTCAGCCATTTATGACTGTTATAAGCGAAGAAGAACAAAAAATCAAGACAATGCCAACGATTCATATGAAATGCGAGAAATGCGGCAACAACATGGTTTATGTTTGGCAAGTGCAGACTCGCGGCGGCGACGAAGCGTCAACCCAATTCATGCGCTGCACAAAATGCGGTCACACCTTCAGGGAATACAGTTAAGTTAACTTGTTTTTAGAAAGTTATTAAAGCAGTAGTTTGCATAAAGTATCGTCGGAGAATATTAAATGCCGAAAAAAGATAAACCATTAACTAAAAAAGAAAGAGACGCGAAAAGAAAAGCACGTAAAGAAAAGGAAAGCAAAACGCAGAAATAGAAGTTTTAGCCTAAAAGCTTCTGCTTTCCCATTTATTGTTTTTTTAGTCCATTTTATCTTTGCTTATTGTAATATTTTTAGAGCATAATTAATGAAAGCAGAAAAAATTTGAATGTAGAAACTGTAACGTTATTCTGGACCCTGCGTCAGAAGAAAAGCCTTGGGTGCTTTTCCGACTATGGGTTGTTGAAGCAACTGAAAAAGGCAGTTTAAGGTGGATTAATTATTCTTGTGTTGTATTCCTGCAGATAAGCTAAGTGATCGGCGTCATAGGGGTAACTTTCGTTTGATGGGTATGGAAAGCTTGTCATTGCTTGGAATGGAAGCGGATCGACTGTGAACGGGGCGTATGGTAAGCCTTCGCCTTTGAACCAGCAGCTGGCGATGATGAAGTAGTCTCTTACCCAGCCTTTTGGAACAGGCGGCAGGTTTGCGGAAAATTGCAGTGAAACCTCGTCTCCTTCTCGTCCGATGACGAACTTGTTGTCGGCGGACTGTAGTAGTGCTGTGACGTCGCCGTACTTTGTGAAGGCTCCGCTTGAGTTTGAGTTTACGGCGAATGCTTGCTCCAAATCAGCGGATGATAGCGTTAGGGTGTGAACGATTACGTTTTGCTGGGGTGTCGTGCTGATGCCTATGTAATCGAACCGTATGTCTTGGTAGTAATTGATTTTCAATTCGTAATTGTTAGTTGGAAAGAGACCTGTTAAGTTGACTACAAATTCACTGTCCGTTACATGAGGTATCGGAAACTCTCGGTCCTCAGGGACATTAACCCAACTTCCGTTTGGCGTCATTACTTGCATGTAGGGCGGCGGAGAAGGCGTTACTCCAGGTTCGTTGGCGTACGACATGAAGTTTTCCCCTCCGGCAGAGGTGGTTGGCCAAGTAATTTTGGCTGCGACTACCATGTTGATTTGTTTTGCGCCGGATAGGTTGCCTAGATTTAGCGTTAGGCTTTGCCATTGCCATCTGGTTGCTGTTGTGAAGTTTTGGTCGAGCTTGGAGATTAATGGCAGAACATTTTGTCCTGTTCCGTTTACCGCGGAGACTGGTGTAGCTAAGTTGTCGCTTACCGTGTAAATTGTTCCTTGACCTGTAAGATTGTATATGAATGTGCTCGCGGTAGAGAACACATTTACGTTTGCTGGGTGATCTACAGCGATCATTTTGACTGAGTCGAGGTAGAAGATTTCGTCAGACAGTTCAGCGATTTTAAAGTTGTAAAATCCGTTGAGTGGCTGCAGTTGAGTTGAATCCAATTTTATGTAGTCATATGGGTAGTTGTAAGAGAAAACCATTGAGCCGTCAGGTTGAAAATGCTCCAAGTAGCCTAGCCAACCTGTACCATCATTGACTTCTGCAACGTAACTGTAGCCTGTTCCGTTCCAGACTTCCAAGGAGGGACATGAACCTTGCCTAATGTAATTTGTCGCCTCGTAAGTCACACCCTGCACGTTAAACGTTTGAGTAAGGCTAGTACTTCCGCTGTTCCAACTCGAAAAATCGTATGAAACAAGACCCCAACCGGCAACTTCAATTTGGGCTACAGCCGGGACAGAAATTGTATGCGATCCAGCAGTCACCAGTGCAGAGAATGGGGAGACTTCAGGCACACCGTCCAAAGTGAAGGGAAACCCAGCGGCGGTGGAAATATAGTACAATGTGTATTCGCCTGTTGGAACGATGATGATTTGATTGCTTTGCCCTCCGACAGTTAACTGGTAAGTTCCAATGCTGCTCTCATTGAATGTAGCCGTTACGGTTTCGGAAGCTCCTGCTGCAAGTTGCACCTCAACAGTTTGGTTAACTACACCGTTCACTGAGAAGGGTAACAAAAAACTTATGTTTTCGCTTCCTGTGTTACTTACATCCAGGGAAGCGTTTACCAGATGCCCAGGCCAATTCTCAGTTGGCTCAACGTTTAAATTGGAATATTTTAGTGCAGCTGGCGCAGCAGAGGGCGTGGGCGACGGAGAAGGCGTAGGTGAAGGAGAAGGCGACGGAGAAGAAGACTGCGCCGACATAAGCTGACTTTGATAGAAATAGTTACCCACTATCAATCCGCCAAATAATACTACACTGATGAGAATGATTGCTTGCAGTTTACTAATTGCTGAGTGAGAAAGGGTTAATTTATCCATTAGGCCTAATGATAATAATCAATGCTTTAAAAATTTCTTTTTTTCCCTAAAAAGCTGATTACACCTCGATAGAGATACCTGCAAATTTGTCGAGGAATCTTCATCAATAGTGTGCCTGCCCTGTCGGTAACCTCATTTTCGACTAAGAAATTCGCCAACAAATAGACAAGTTTCCTAGCTAAATAGACCTCCTACGCCCTCCTTGTCTTTTTGCTAACTTATTTTTCGAGCAAAAAGAGTACCCCTTTACTTATTGCTGAAAGCTGGTAATTGAAGAGCAGCACCCATGTTTAGGCAGGAAGATTTCATTGACATACGCAGGTATTTACGTTAGCTACTGATTTTAACAAGACTGCGAAAGTATTAATGGCGCCTATGAAGATAATTGCACGTTTGGATAAGGGTTTCAGTTTACTGCTGTCTCCCAAGAGATGACTTGAAATCAAAATGCGTTCTGAGGCGCTCCGTGTCTTTGGCATTTAGGTCTTCTATTGCTGTGGTTTCAACAGGACCGAAACATACGTTTGTGGTTTCTACCTGCTGGCAGGGGCACCTTTCAATCCAATAGCTGAGATGAAGGGGTTGGAAAAGGCGTTTTCGGAGACCCGTCGAGTATCAAAAAAAATCCGAGACGAAGCTTTTTAATAAAAATCAACGAAAAGTATGGCGATTTATTCAGGAATTAATTGTTTGTTTATAAGCGGCTTAGTTGCTGTTTAATATGGCTTGTAAGAAGCGATTTTTGCAAAGCCAATTGGAGAAGGCGAAGTTTGATGTTGAATAACAAAATTGTGTTTGGAGAAACGTATAAGTGTAGAATTTGTTCAGCGAAATTTTGTAATCCTGAAGAGTTAAGAGTTCACAGGATCGTTAACCATAAGGGCCACATGCTCATCATCAAGCGTTAATACCTCAGGATTATTACTCTAATTGAAAAGCGATGAACCATTTCACAAAGCTGAATCTCTTTTTGTCCGATTTATTTATCATTTTGAAGTGCCTATGATGATAAACACGTCAGTCTGAAGCGGGATTAGTTCTCGTGATGATTTGCTTTAAATTTGATTTCTGAGGCGCGCTATTTTCTGTTTGCAATGAAAATGTTAATTAAGAGTCACCTAAACGATATTGCTGACAGATTATTATGACCCACACTTCTCAAACTCTTGCCTGCTGGTTCATCCGAGACGGCGCCAAACTGGTACAGTGCAGTAAAGAGGATTTCGATAAAGCTATCGTTGAAGGAAAAAGCGTAAAGTACCGTGGCTACGCTAACAAAAAAAGTGAACGCATTGCAGATGAGTTGGAAAGGTCCCGAATGGCTTTTCTGAGCAACCCTGATTTATCCCCGAAATTCCGCGCTGCAATAACAAATCCAAGAAATGTTGTTGAAGTTCAGGTAATATTGGTTGATGACCCTCAATTTTGGTTAAGAGAATCAAAACGTCCGAAATATAGCAAATAAAACCAATCAGCTAAGCTTCTATAGACTATTTGCTTGACTTAAGATATCTTTAGAAGCTTCGCCAGCGGTTTTCGTACGTTCTCAGAAACTGTTCTCAAAAAGATAAAGTAGGGCACGACTAGGGCGTAGAACTGCTTCGGATAGTTGTGCCGTTCCAGAAAATCAACGTTTTGTAAGGCAACGCTACGATAATAGAAGGACTCAAAATCATGGGTGTACTTCAACATCACGACAATTCTGGGGCTAATTCGGGGGTTAACACCCTTCGAGAGAATGAATTCAACCACCGAACTTTTTCTTCTTTTCCCGAATTATTTTTGCTTTAAGGTTGCATTGAATTTTTTGATTTCTTCGGATGCGTTTGGTTTAAGGGCTTCTCCGTGTCCAGGTAACATGACGTCAAAGGTTAGCGTGGATAATTTGGCGATGGACTCTCTTGCTTGATTTGGGTCTGCGGTGAATTGTTCGGGTGCACCGCTGAGTTTTTTGCCGTCGTATCTGAGAGTGTCGCCTGCGAACAGAACTTTTCTTTCTTCATCCAGCAGCGCGATGCTTCCTGGCGTGTGCCCAGGCGTATGGAAGACGGTCAGGCCCGCGATTTTGTCGCCTTCGTTGAGGATCACGTCAACTTGGACAGCCGTAGGTTTGACGAAGGATGAAACGGCTCTGAACAGAATGTTTTTGGGTTTTGGCAAGGGTTTTTTTCCTGAGACGTAGTCGGCGTCTTCCGCATGTACAGCGACTTTTGCGTTTGTAAGGTCTTTGAGTTCTTTGGCGCTTCCCATGTGGTCCATGTGGAAGTGAGTGAGGATTATAGTTTTGACGTCGTTGGGTTGGTAGCCTAGTTTTTGAATGTAGGCAACGGTTTTCTGGGCGTTCCCTGACGTCCCCGTGTCGATGACTGCAAGTTCTTGGCCATTGATTACTAGATACACGTTAGCGTGGGCCATGTTGGCGCTTGCTTCATCAACCCGATGAATACCTTCAACTATTTCCATAAAACACACCTAAATTTTGCTTAAAAAGAAAGATTCACCGATATATAAACAGCGTAACCTACAAAAAAAAGTACCAAAATGAAGCTATTTTTTTCACACTAAAAAATGGTGAAAATCAAGGTTTCCAGTACATCACTTTTGTATTACTTTCCTCTTGAGAATTGATGATGGCAAAGAGTACATGTAGAACGTTCCAATAGGATCTTTGATTTGGTTCATTAAGTTGTCAACATCTTCCTGACTGTGATGCTCCGTCTCTCCCTCCAGCCCCATTATCGAAGCTAACGCACTAATCATTGCTGCTCCTTGCTCCGGCGAGTTTGGACAGGGCCCGCCGCATCCTGTGCAAGGCATATCAACCGTGAGGCATTGAGCCCCGCAGCCGCTGCGAGTCGCTGGTCCCATGCATATTATGCCCTGTTCGAGCAGGCACTTCTCTGGTTCAGGCATCTTCTCGTAGACACGGTATATCTTCGAGATTTTCTTGTTATCCTTCTTTCTCGGGCATTCGTCGCAGACAGATTTCAACGGTGCAAGCACTGAACCCTTGGGCGGTAGCTTGTTGTTAGCGATGGCTTCCACGGCGGCTGCTATGAGTTTGACAGGAGGTGGGCAGCCAGGCAGATAGTAGTCTACATCAACGGTCTGATCCAGCGTTTTCACTGTGTCGTAGAGCTTTGGAAGTTTCAAGGTACCTTCTTTTACTTCGGTTGATGTTTTGGGAACGATTCTTTTCGGGTTATCGGTGGACTTGCTTTCAAGATATACTTGGTCAAAGATTTCTTTACGGTCATGAAGATTCGCGAGGCCCGGTATGCATCCTTCTTGGGCGCACGAGCCGAACGCCACAAGTGTCTTGGATTTTTGTCTCATGAGCTTGGCCATGTGTTCCTGTTCCTCGCTTCTGATTGACCCGTTGAAAAAGCATATGTCTATGTACTTGTCGGGCATAGCTTCAACATCTTTGTACTTGACGTCGATGGCGACGGGCCAGAACACTATGTCCGCGATTTTAGCTACGTCAAGTATTTTCTCGTTCAAGTCCAACACTGCGATTTCGCATCCGCCGCAGCTTGCAGCCCAGTAGAACCCCAGTTTCAATTTTTCTGCCATTTACTTTCCACCTTCACACACTTGTCCCAATATTTTTGAACAGCTAACACGAAGTTCATTGAAAGCCAATTCTTCAGGCGACATCCCCATTGCTAAACCCAGCAGTTGGGGGTAATGAATGATTGGAATACCGTAAACCTCGTTGAACATTTTTTCGATGCGCAGCTGGTTCGTGTCGTACATGATGTGACAGAACGGACAGATGGTTATCATCGCCTGTGCATCCACGGTTTTGATGTGGCTAAGCTTGTCTCTTGCAAGCTGCAGGGCGATCTTGTCGTTCACGCCAACGCTTGGAGCACCGCAGCATTCTATCTCATCTAAGTAGTCCAGACATGTTGCCCCAGTCGCTTCAATCAGGGTTTTCAGCGTTTTCGGAGCCTCAGGATCATCAAAACCTATGTACTCTTTAGGCCTCAGAATGTGGCAACCATTATGTTCAGCAACTTTCAAGTTTGTAAGCGGTTTCACAACGGTTTCTTTTATCTTCTCTAGCCCTACGTCTTCAACCAGCAGCTGCAACAGGTGTTTTGTCGTGACCGTTCCCTTATACTCCAGTCCAGCTTCTTTCAAATACCCGTTTATCTCTTCACGCAGGTGGTTGTCCTCTTTCAGCATTTTACTGACTTTCTTCAACGTCCCTGCACAACCTGGGCATAAAGCCACGATGTCTAGACCCTTCTGCTCCGCCATGGCAAGGTTTCTGGCCGCCAAAATTAGCATCGTTTCGTGGCTCACAGGATCCAACGGAAGCCCGCAACAGTTAAACTCGGGCATCTCACATATTTCCACTCCGAGCCTCGCGAGCACTTTGCGCGCCGAAATCTCATATGCGGAAACGCGGTAAGGAATTGCGCATCCCAGAAATAGGAGGTACTTGCATTCGGTCATTCTAGTTTCCCTTCTTTTCAACGCACTTCAGGAAACTTATCGTGCGCAGTGTTTTGCCTATGCTTTCAGGGTTGCCTTTCGGTAGCGGCGGTAGACCCAAGACTTCTCTTTTCTTTAGCCTCAGCTCGGGAATCCGGTAGGCGTAGCCTGATTCGAGTATGCTTGATGCTTCTTCTTTGAATACTTGGGGAACGATGCCCTTCTCAGCCGCCATGTTTCTGAGGACGCGTATGACGCTGGCAATTTCAACATCTTGTGGACACCTGTCTGTGCATGTGAAACATGCTGCACAAAGCCACAGTGTGTCGCTGTTCAGCACTCTGTCTCTTAGTCCAAGCTGCGTCATGCGGATTATCTGTCTAGGTCTGTAAGTTTCGCTGAACCTTGCAATTGGACAGTCTGACGTGCATGTTCCACACTGGAAGCAACGCATCACTTTTTCTCCGCCGTGCATCTTTGAAATTTCCTGCCTGAATTTAGGATCCATTTCTGAAGCTTTTATGGGCTTCTCAACTGTTTCCGTCATTAGACACCAGCTTCCTTGGTTTTTACCTGGATTGGACCGAGTTTCTTCAAGTCGTCCACCATGCTTCTGACCACAGCGGCCCACCTGTCCCCTTCACTTGCTGAAACCCATTCTAGCCGCAAACGTTCGGGTTCTATTCCGAAGTCTTTCAAGACTCTCTTCAGCAGGTTTATTCTTCTATTGGCCTTGGCGTTTCCGCTGATATAGTGACAGTCTGATGGCAAGTGGCAGCCAGCGACTAGCACGCCGTCCGCACCGTCTTTAAATGCCTCTAACACGAACGCGGGGTCTATTCTGCCGCTGCACATCACACGTATAATTCTGATGTTCGGGGGGTACTGAATTCTGCTCACACCAGCAAGGTCTGCGCCTGCGTAACTGCACCAGTTGCATAGAAAACCTATTATTTTCGGTTCAAACCCATCGTTCTTGCTCATCATTCCGCCTCCATCAAGGCTGCCTTGACCTGGGCAAGTATTTCCTGTGTAGTAAAGTGTCCCATGGTGATAGCTTTGGTCGGACATGCTGAACCGCACGTGCCGCAGCCCTTGCACAGTGCTTCAATCACGTGCGCGGTTGATTTTCCATCCTTATCCGTCATTTCGACTGCACTGTACGGACACAAATACTCACAGACTCTACAATTACTGCATAAATCTTCGTCAACAATTGCAACAATTCCTTCCATCTCAAGCGTGTTTTTGGAGAGTATTGTTGCGGCCCTCGAAGCAGCTGCACATGCCTGCGCGATGCTTTCTTCGATGTACTTTGGCGAGTGAGCCATTCCACATAAAAAGACGCCTTCCGTTGCAAAGTCCACTGGTCGAAGTTTCATGTGTGCTTCCAAGAATGAGCCGTCCTTTGTCAGAGGCACCTTTAGTAGTTCGGCTATATGCTTGTTCTCAGGGTTCGGAATCGTTGCTGCGCTCAAAACTACGAGGTCAGGCTCGATTTCGAGTTGCTGTTTCAACACGGGCTCCCAGAAAGCCATTTTGAGCTTGTTTTCTTCTTTAGTGAGTTCTGGTTTGCGTTCATCATCATAATTTACGAATATGACTCCTTTCATTGCAGCGTCGCGGTAGTAGTCTTCCTTGAACCCATAGGACCTGATGTCCTTAAAAAGCACGTAGACTTCGGTGTCTGGGCTTACTTCCTTGATTTTCAACGCGTTCTTGATGGCTTGTCCGCAACATATCCTTGAGCAGTTTGGCCGTTCCTTTGTCCTCGCGCCGATGCATTGGACCATGACGACGCGTCTAGCAGTGAAGTCTCCTTTGGCAAGGTCTTCTTCAAGCTCATGCTGCGTCACTACTCTCGGGTCCTTGTCGTAGAAGTATTCTGTGGGTCTGTACTCGACCGCACCAGTGGCAACAACTACTATACCGTGTTCAACTTCTTTAACAGCACCGTTTTGCTGACGTATCTTTGACTTGTAGTTGCCCACGAAACCGTAGACGTCAGTGACTTCTGCCCCAATATAGACGTGTATCTTGTCGTTCTTCATGACTTCGTTTACGAGGGCGTGCAGTTTTTCTTTCGGATCGTCTTTTTCGCCTAGTAAATAGAAAATGTTGCGAAGATGGCCGCCTAGGTCTTTCTCTTTTTCAACCAAGTGTACTTCGAACCCTTGTTTTGCAAGCTCCAGAGCTGCTGTCATGCCAGAAACGCCGCCTCCTATAACAAGACCGACCTGCGTTACGTTTATCACAGGTTTCTTCAGAGGTTTCAATAATACGGCTTTCGCGACTACTGACCTGACGAGGTCTTTTGCTTTTTCCGTGGCCTCCTTCGGTTCATGCATGTGCACCCAGCTACACTGATCCCTAATGTTTGTCATCTCGAACAGGTACGGGTTCAATCCGGCTTCTTGGACTGTTTCCTTGAAGAGCGGTTCATGAGTCCTAGGGGTGCACGAAGCAACGATGACACGGTTCAGTTTGTTCTGCTGAATTTTTTCTCGAATAAGCTTCTGTGTGTCCTGTGAGCAAGTGTAAACGTTCGCTTCTGCGTAAACCACGTTCGGCAACGTTTTTGCGTAATTCACAACTGCTGGTACATTCACGACTCCGCCGATGTTGATTCCGCAGTGACAGACAAAGACGCCGATGCGAGGATCTTCTTTGCTCACGTCTCTTTCAGGCGGGTACTCTTTCGCGACAACCTGTGTTCCTCTAGCCTCTGCAATTATGCCCATTGCTCTTGCCGCTGCGCCGCTTGCCTGAGCTACGCTTTCAGGTATATCTTTGGGTGCTGAGAACGCCCCGCAGACGAAGACGCCCGCTTTGGAAGTATCCATCGGAGAGAAGGTTTGTGTTTCGCAGAAATTGTACTTGTTAAGCTTGATTCCCAAGTTCTTGGCCAGCTCTTGAGCGTCTTTCGGCGGCCGCATTCCGATTGACAGCACAACCATGTCGAATTCTTCCGTCTTGGGTGTTTCGTCTTGCACGTAATGGACGAACAGGTTCCTCGTCAACGGATCTTCAGTTACCCCAGCTACTCGTGACCGCGTGAATCTTATGCCGTACTCTTCTTCAGCACGGTTTCGATAAGAGTCAAACTCTTTTCCGTACGAGCGCATGTCCATGTAGAAAATTGATGCGTCCATTTTTATCGGGGTGTGCTCCTTTGCTATGACAGCCTCTTTCATTCCGTACATGCAGCAGGCCGCGGAGCAGTACGTATTTCCGAGTTGGTAGTCTCTTGAGCCGACACACTGGATGAACGCTACCCTTTTCGGTATGTCGCCGTCTGAAGGCCTTAGAACAAGTCCGCCGTAGGGGCCCGAAGCGCTCAGAATACGCTCGAATTCGATGCTTGTGACGACGTTTTGGAAACGCCCGTAACCATACTCACTCTTAAGCTTTGCATCAAAGGGCTCAAACCCTGGAGCAAGGACTATTGAGCCGACGTTCAAGGTTGTTTCGCTTTCTTTCTGGTCGTACGCGATTGCTCTTGCTTTGCAGATTTCGTAGCACGTTCCGCAGCCTATGCATTTCTCGCGGTCAATCTTGTACTTCAGCGGCACTGCTTGTGGATACTCCACGTAGACTGCGCCTCTGTTCGCGAGGCCTTCGTTGAAGGCGTCAACTGCTTCGATTGGACATTTCTGCGCGCAGATACCGCAACCGTTGCACTTGTCTTCGATTATATAGCGGCTGTTTCTTCGAATCTTCACTTCGAAATTCCCAGCTTCGCCGTTCAACTCCGTTACGTCCGTATTCGTCAATATCGTGATGTTCGGGTGCCTTCCAGTTGCGACGAGCTTGGGTGAAAGTATGCACATTGAACAGTCGTTTGTTGGAAATGTCTTGTCGAGTTGAGCCATCACTCCGCCTATGCTCGGTCCTTTGTCAACAAGGTACACTTTGAAACCGGAGTCGGCTAAATCCAAGGATGCTTGTATGCCGGCAACTCCTCCGCCGACAACCATTACTGCTCCAACTTTGTGGTTTTTCATTCTATTCGACCTCCAAGGCTTTGTAGAGTGGTGTTGTTCCTTCAATGCTGTCTAGAGTTATCATGTTTTTTCTGCGCATGTTAACAATCTGCTTGAGAACCGCTGCTGGCTTCATCTCAGTCACTTCTGCCAAGGCTTTAACTGAGAGCGGTCTAGTTCTTGTGAGAAGGTGAATCTGAAATCTGATAAATTCGTCTTCCACAACATCGTCCATCAGCGTTTCGAATTCTTCAGGTGTAAGTCTATCGCCGTAGACGTTCACGCCCTCAGTGAGTTCTTTCTCTCTGCCAAGCAAGACTCTTAGACGAAACCCAGCGGCGGCGTTCTTGGCAGCCAAGAGTTTCACCATAGGCATGGATTCGCGTTCTGCGTTTTTCAGCGGTAAACCCCCCAGTTTTTCTATTTCCGTGGAGAACTGCTCCGCTGAGCGGGTGAAATTCGTTTCTTCAAAGGGTGAGTACCACAGCAGGTTTAGACGTTCAGATTCTAGACCTATCAAGGATAGGAGCTTCTTCAGCATTTTGACGGCGCGTTCTGCTTGCAGGTTACCCTCAACGAAGTGACAGTCTGGGGGTTTGCAGCCTGCCATCATCACGGCATCGGCCCCTCTCCTGAACATTTCAAGAACAACTGTCGGGTCTATTTCTCCGATGCAGTTCACTCGCGCTACGTTAATGTTAGAAGGTACTTGATTTTCGCTTTTGCAGAAGGCGAAATTGCACATTAGACAGACAATTCTGGGTTCTTTAACGGCCATTTTCATCTACTCCTTGGAAGTTGGCATGGCAACACTCAGTATGCGTTCGTTGGTCACTTTCTTCATAGTTATTGCTCTTACTGGGCATCTTGCGGCACAGAGTCCGCATCCCTTGCAAAGGTCGTCGGCTATTCGTGCAATGTTGTTCTCGTCCTTTTCAACTGCTTCGAATGGACAGATGACAGCGCACACGTTGCAGCCTATGCAGAGAGCTTCGTCGACGACAGCTTTGTCGCCTTCGCACAATTCTGTGGTTCCGAGGCATTCTGCGCAGGGACCGCAACACAGGCAACGATAAGCCTCAAACTTGGCGTCTCTCTCCAGTTTTTCCAAGTAATCTTGTACCTCTTCGAAAGTGGTTTGGGATTTCTCTGGGAGAGGGTGGTACCGGCGTTCTTTCTTCTTTATCTGCTTTGGGTTTTTAGCCCATGTTGTTTTTTCAATGTTTTCTTCTCGGTTCTTGTGTACATCTTGTCCGCTTAAGTAGAGGTGAATTGACGCAGCTGCTAGTTTTCCCTGTCCTACGGCTTCGATTATGCTTGCCGGCCCAGTGGCTATGTCGCCGCCAGCGAAGATTCCCTGAACCTTGGTTTCAAGCGTTAATGGATCCGTGGTCACTGTTGGAATCCTTGCTTTCTCATCCAGCAAGGACTTTGGAATGCATGAGGCTTCGGCCAGCTGACCCAAGGCTGGAATAACCATGTCCACCTCATATTTGTGTTCAGAACCGGCTATTGACACTGGGCGCCTTCTGCCGGTTTCGTCGGGTTCACCCAGCTTCATTCGCAAACATTCTATGGATGCGACTTTGCCGTTTTGCCCGATGATCTGTTTGGGTGCGACTAGAATTTCTATTTTGACGCCGTCCTTTTCGGCTTCTTCCACTTCACTGGGTAAAG
>Ga0326728_10001885_pt1 | contig 71912 bp, 60 predicted proteins | sample MB3enrmetagenome_FD_207602 | JGI IMG/M metagenome (GOLD analysis project Ga0326728, IMG submission 207602) | Lab enriched peat soil microbial communities from McLean, Ithaca, NY, United States - MB31MN | ecosystem: Environmental > Terrestrial > Soil > Wetlands > Peat | place: USA: New York...
CGGAATCTGCACTGTGGAACTGGTACTTCCTCGAGCGACTCCGACGTCCCGTTCCCTCGGACGTTCAAGCGCACGCGCGTCGCATGGGCTTTCGCGATGGCGACGAGCTGCGCTCGTCCGCGATTCGCGAACACATGTTCGTGCATGGGCCCGAGAGCATCTCGGTTTCGATGTCGCCCCCCGGAAGCCAGACGAACTCGTGGCTTGAGGCGCCGGCGCAGCGCTAGAAGGCGTCGTGCGCACATGCAACCGTCTTGGAGGAGCTCGCCAGCTCGGCGCCCACCAATCGATCGAGGGCCCGTTGAATAGCGGCCCCACGGGCGACGTCCATGCTGTAGTGACTACCACTTTTTTCAGAGAGGGATGACCCCATGAACGTCTGGAAGCCCATCGCACTTGTGTCGGTCACTGGTCTCGTTGCCTGCGTTGGAATTCAGGTCGCGTCGGCCGCTGGAGTCTGCCACGATCAGCCCAACATGGCGGCTTCGCTGAGCATGCTTCGCTCGGCGCGCTCCTCGCTCGAGAAGGCCGAGCACAACAAGGGCGGCTGGCGTGTGAAAGCCATCGAGGCGACCAACGTAGCCATCGCGGAAACCGAGCGCGGTTGCGCGTTCGCGGACACTCACTGAGAACTTTCCCCCATATCACTGAAGCCAAAGCGCGATCCTCACAGACGGGAAAGAGTCGCACCCCGCGTCACAGCGTCTGAATCTGCACTCCGAGTTGTATGACGTTCTCCTTGGACGTCACACCGCCCTGGCTTCCCCGGTCGACATGCTCGAACGTGGCGACTGCACGAAGAGAGTGTCCGTGGATGACGTACGCGAGCGCTGCATCCACGATCGTCCAGTTCGGGTCGATGGTTTGCTGAACGCGGACGAGCGGCTGGAGCTTTCCGACACCGACAGGTCGAGGGGTCAGGTAGCTGAACAGGACCGCGAACGCGTCATCGGGCGCGTACACGGGCTTGCCATTCAGCTTCGCGAATGAGTAGCCACTGCCGAACGCGTAGAACTCGCACCATGCGCTGAACGTGCCCACGCGAGGGACCACGTGCTCGGCGATCGCATCGACAATGCCGATGCGCATCGTCTTCGGTGCACCAGTGCTTTCGTCGACTGCCCCATGCTTCTGCATTTGCGCGGCGACACCGACCGCGACGACGTCCCGCTCTCCGTAGTACGTCGCCGGTGGGCTGTAGCCCGGCTCGGGGCCAACGAAGTTGTACGAGAGTCGTCCGAGGAAGTAAGGCTCCGCGTCCTTGTCCAGACCGAACGCCCCGCCGTAGTACTTGAATCTGTCGCCAAAAGCACTGCCCCAGACGACCGCGCCTGGGTCGCGTCCCAGTGACCCCGTCTTTGCTCCGAGCGGCGGCGCCCCGGGCACATAGCCCCCGGGAACGTTCCACGGACTCATGAAGAATGGTCCGCTGAAGATGGCGCGGTCGGACGGGACGAGCAGCCGGCCCGCCCAAATATTGAATTCATGAATCGGATGGAATTGGGCCACGAGGTCCATGAGTCCGACGGATCCGGCCGGCGCGAGCGTCGGGTGAATCATGTCGGCATTGAACACGACCCTCCACGAAAACGCTGGGGCGACATCGCCCGTGAAACGCGCGTCGACGTAGGTTGTGTCCAGGTGCAGCTCTGACATGCGTTTGGGTGCGTCCGGATCCTGGAGGGCACCGCCTACGCGAACGCCGTACGCGAAATGGATGGGCGTCAGCGTCGGGGGCGCATCGCCGGCCAGCGAGGATCGAATCGGAACCGCGAACGCCACGGCGAAGAACGTCAAAAGGCGCGCAACCGCCCGTGCTGTCTCTAGCTTCATCGTGGGTGATCCCCCTCGAAGGGCCCGGACTTCTAGACGTTCGCGCGTGTCCTTTATGTGTCATCCGTGCAAACATTCGTTGCCCGCCCCCAACCGCTCAGTCCAACGCCTGCTCCACGTCGGAGATGATGTCTTCGAAGTCTTCGACCCCGACCGCGAGGCGAACGAGCCCGTCGGCAATTCCGACCGCGGTCCGCTCTTCTGAACTCATCTCGTAGTAACTCATCACCGCAGGCTGCTCGACGAGCGTCTCGACGCCCCCGAAGCTCGGGCCGATTTTCGCGAGCTTCAGACGATCGACGAAGCGTGCAGCCGATTCAAGGTCTCCTCGGACGACGAAGCTCACTACGCCACCAAAGCCTCGCATCTGAGTGCGCGCAACCTCGTGGGCGGGATGGGACGCGAGCCCCGGATAGTAGACTCGCGCGACCCCCGGATGCGCCTCGAGCCGCCGAGCCACGGCGAGCGCGGTAGCATTCTGCTTCTCGACTCTGACGGCGAGAGTCTTCAGACCGCGACCGACGAGGAATGCCGCGTGCGGATCGCACACGCTTCCCAGGATCCCGCGCATGTCGCGCACCAGCGAAATGAGTCCCCCTGGGCCGCCTACGACTCCAGCGAGCACGTCATTGTGTCCCGCGAGGTACTTCGTCGCGCTGTGCATGACAAGGTCGACTCCGAACTCCGCGGGGCGGCAGTTGATCGGTGTCGCCAGTGTCGCGTCGATCATCGTTTTGACATTTCGATGAGGCCGGCAGATCGAGGCCAACCGTTCGAGATCGATGCATGACAGATATGGATTGGTCGGAAGCTCGCTAAGGACCAGGCGGGTCTCGGGTCGAATGGCCCCCTCCAGGGCGTCGAGGTCGCCAGGCTCGAGAAGCGTGTGCGCGACGCCAAATCGCGGCAACGTCTTGGTGACGAATTCCAGGGTGCGACGGTAGCAGTCGCGAAACAGGACGACGTGTTGGCCTGCTCGCACGAGGGCGAAGAGCGTGGTGGTCACGGCCGCCATCCCACTAGACATCAGAAGGGCATCGGGAGTGCGTTCGAGCGCTGCGACTCGCCGTTCGACGGCTCGGACCGTTGGATTTCCGTATCGTCCGTATTCGTCACGGTCCGCATTATCGTGAGTTCCGGACGTGTAGGCCCGAATCTCGGCAGTATCCGAGAACGAGTAGGTCGCCGTTTGCACGATGGGCATCGTCACGGCGTCGAACGCGTTGTGCACAGCTTCGCCAGCGTGCACGGCATCGGTCGAACTGCTTCCTTTGGGACCCCTCATGAAGCCACCTCAGGAGCTAGACTCGAAAGCGCTTCTTCCGCCACTCGTCGGCGCCCCCGCACGAAATGATGGTCGAACCCTTCGAAGACGTACACGCGATCGGCACCCAGGCGCCGCCCGAGCTCGCGCGCCTCGTCCACATCGCAGTAGTCGTCTTCGCTTCCGACGAATATGGAGGTGGTCCCTGAATACGCTAGTTCACTATCGGACAAAGCAAACAATCGCGTGCTCGGGGCGAAGAGAACCGCGCGTGTGACGAGGGTCTCTCTGGGTGCAGCGACGGCGGCCCGAAGTGCGACCCAGGACCCGAAAGAGTGACCGGCCGCCGTGATGGGCACGTTGGGAAGTCGGCGTGCCATGGTTGCGATGGCCGCAAGCGCATCCTCGCGCTCGCCAGCACCGGCATCATAGTGTCCTTCGCTCGCACCGACTCCGCGGAAGTCGAACCGGACCCACGCCACCCGCCCATGTCCAAGCTCGGACAGGCACCGAGCCACGGTGAGACACATGGGGCTGTGCATACTGCCCCCGTACAGCGGATGGGGATGACACAGCACTACGGCCCTGACCGCCGAGTTCGGTATGCATACCCGGGCGTCGAGCGTGGGACCTCCGTTCCACCCGTCGATTCGCAGGAACTCTTCGCCCCGGACGGCGACAGGAGGCGAACGCGTAGGCGCGGGCGGCGGCGGTGGCAACCGTTCGATGCGCGGCATCGACACGACTTAGCACATGCAGTCGAAGCGACTCCAACAGTCATCCAACGCCTAGACTCGCTCGAACGCGAGCAGCCAGCTGCGACACCGCGTCGCCTACGGCGAGAAGCTCTACTGCCTTTGGATTGCTCTCGCTCCTCAGTTTCAGCTCGACATGACCGCCGGCCAGCGCCTTGGCCCCGATCGTCACGCGAAACGGATTCCCAATGAGATCCGCATCCTTGAACTTGACCCCGGGTCGCTCGTCTCTGTCGTCCCAGAGGACCTCGACACCCGCAACGCCGAGGCCGTCATAGAGCTCCCGGGCGACTCTGACGACTTCGGGGTCGTGGCCAATCGTGATCAGGTGGACGTGATAGGGCGCGAGGCTCGCTGGCCACCGAATTCCGCTCTCGTCATGGTGCTGTTCGACGGCGGTCGCGATGAGGCGCGAGACGCCGATCCCGTAGCAGCCCATGAAGAGCGGATGTTGCTGTTGTTTCTCGTCCACGAACGTCGCGTTCATCGCCTGCGAGTACCGCGTCCCGAGGACGAAAATGTGACCCGCTTCGATTCCGCGATAGCTCACGAGCCTTCCGGCGTCACACCGTGGACAGCCGTCACCCGTGACAGCGAGACGCAGGTCGTGGACCTCACCCGTGTAGTCCCGACCAAACCGAACGTTTCGGACGTGGGCGTCGGTCGAATTGGCTCCAGCCACCCCGCTTGCGACCAACGAGGCCGCCCGATCGACGATGACGCGTCCGCGAAATCCGACCGGACCCGCGAATCCGACCTTGGCTCCGGTGACCCTTTCGACGTCAGCTTCCGTGGCGAGGAACACCTCGCTGACTCCGAGCGCCCGGGCGAGGCGGACCTCATTGACATCGTGGTCGCCGCGAACGACGGCCATTACGATCTCATTGCCAACCGAGTAGAGGAGCGACTTGAGCATCACGTCCCGAGCGACTCCGAGAAAGGCGCTCACGTCCTCGATGGATCCATGCCCGGGGGTATGAACACGCCCCAGCGGTTCCGTGCTCTGTGACCCCGTCTCCGCGACAGTCGCACGAACGGTGGCGACTTCGACATTCGCCGCGTAGTCGCAAGCGTCGCACGCGACGATGGCGTCCTCGCCGGAGTCGACGAGAACCTGGAACTCGGCGCTCATCGACCCACCGATCGCCCCGGAGTCGGCCGCCACCATGCGGTATCGGAGCTGAAGCCGGTCGAATATCCGCACATACGCCTGCCGCATCGTCTCGTAGCTCGCCTGCGCCCCCGCCTCGTCGACGTCGAACGAGTACGCGTCCTTCATGATGAATTCCCGGCCACGAAGCAGTCCACCGCGCGGCCTCGGTTCATCGCGGAACTTGAGTTGAATCTGATAGAGAGTCTTCGGCAGATCGCGCCAACTTCGAATCTCGCGCCGAACGATGTCCGTGACGATCTCTTCGTGGGTCGGCCCCAGATGGTAGTCTCCTCCCTTTCGATCCTTCAGACGAAGTAGGACATCTCCGTAGAGGTCCCAACGCCCCGTCTCCTTGAAGAATTCGGCCGGGAGAAGCGCTGGCATCAGCACCTCGAGCGCGCCCGTGCGGTCCATCTCGCCGCGGATCACCGCCTCGATCTTGCGCAGGACCCGAACACCGAGCGGCAGAAAATCGTAGATGCCCGCACCGACGCGGCGTATATACCCTGCGCGCGATAGCAGGATGTGGCTCGCGTTCGAAGCGTCGGCGGGAGCCTCTTTCATCGTCGGAATCAGGGCGCGTGTGAGTAACATCGGGATTCTGCGCGAATAGCACAAAGACCGGCCTCGTGTCCCGCCCCCGGGGTGTGTTACGGAGGTCGTCGAGGGTCCGGTTCGCTGTACGCCGGCAGCGGCGGTGGCTCGGGTGACGACAGCGACGCGCTCGGTCGCATTCCGGCCAGGTCCCCGATGACCACGTCCTCGGCGTTCGCAAAGACCGTTTCCTTGCCACCAAATGTGTAGACGCGCACCGTGCCGCCCAGCGTCGGCTCGTATTCGTCCTCGTCACGTTTCAGGGTCACGACCTCGAGCGTCTCGACAAGAGCTCGGAAGTCGAGCACCAGCGCCTCGGTCTTCTCACGCACAGAAAGATGTGCGCGCCGGATCCAGGCAGTGAGAACGCCGCGTCCTGGACCGATGACCGCACCGACGGGAGTCCCGGGCGCCGACCTCCTCCTGCCTCCTTCGAGCAGGCGCTCGTGGGTCAGGATGCCCTGGGCATCTCGGTGCGTGATGAGAACCGGTCCCGCCCGCAGTTCATACCGTCGTATGTCTGCATACCCATCCGGGCGCGGAGTACCCGGCACGGTCATACGCTTCCAGGCCCACACGGGTGTCAGCGCAGAGTCATACCACACTTCGATATCCGAGGCGTCAAGTGACCATTCCTGGCGAGATCGAAAAAGGTAGCCGCAAGCTGTGCGGGAGAACTCGAATCGCTCGCTAACGCCAAGCTCCGTCGAATACGGTCCCGAGCGAAGGTGCCCTGACGCCACACCGATCGTAGCCGGTACGGAGTCCGCGCATTCGGGATATCCAAGCTCTGGAACGCTGTCGACCGGCACATGTCTTCGCTCGCAGCCAGCGAGTATGGCGGCCGCTAGGAGCCAACGCCAGAGGGCCCTTGGCAAGGCTCTCACCGCAACGGCGCTGGCCTCGCCGTCTCTACCATATCGGCCGTCGCCGACGTCACCGGCGCGCCACCCGGCGCAACCTGCCCCGTCCTCGGAATCACTGTCCCTCCGTAAGTTGGATCCATGTCGCCGCGCGTGCGCACGTCGTCGTGGGTCAGCAACATGAAAAGGGCCAAAAACAAGAAGGCGCCGAGGAATGTGACCGTGTGAAATGCGCTACCGCGCCACAAGTGCATGAAGAAAAGGGCAACCAGAGACGCCTTGATGGTAGCGATAAGGATTGCGATGACGATGTTCGCTTGTCCAAAATCAGCGTAGGAGGCGCTTACGGTCAACACCGTCAGCAGAACGAGAGTCCCGAAGATGACCCAGTAGAAGCGCGCGGTGGCGACGAGTCCGTGATCGCCTGCGGGGTGCTGCAGATCGGTTCGCTCGATCGTCATGGGTTACTCCGGCTTGCCGACGAGATAAAGAAGCGGAAAAAGGTAGATCCAAACGAGATCCACCAGATGCCAGTAAAGAGCGGCGAGGTCGACGGGCGTGTAGTACTGGACCGAGAAAGAGCCCCGAATGTTCCTCACGAGGACCCACGACAGCACGCCTATTCCGACGAGCACGTGAATCCCGTGAAGACCGGTCATCACGAAGTAGAGACCGAAGAACATGTTGGCTCGCGGAGGCAGGACTCTCACGCGTCCCGACTCGTCGACGGCACGAAGCCACTCAGGCATGACGGGAGCATCGGACGCGTCCAAGCGTAAGCACGTTCCGACCTCCCGCCCCCCGCGCATCGCCTCGCTGAAACCTGGATGACCGAAGCAGTGGCCCGGCAGCAGGCCAAGGTGAATCTTGTGCGAGTACTCGAAATACTTGACCACCAAGAACACACACGCGCAGGCGATGGTCGCGAAGAGATAGGCCGAAGTCGCCTGGCGGTGTCCTAGCCCCGCCGAACGAACGGCGAGCGCTGCCGTCAAGCTACTGAAAAGGAGCACAATCGTGTTGGCAGCGCCGAGTGGCTTGCTGAGGAAATGATGCGCCTGATCGAAGATCTCCGGTTCCGCGCCTCGCCACACGGAATAGGCACAGAAGAGCCCCCCGAACATCAAGATCTCGGTTGCTATGAAGATCCACATTCCCAGCTTGGCCGCACCGAGTTGCTGTGCGGCCGTAGCAAAGTGATGGGCCAGAAACGCCGAAGAAGACCGAGCGCTCTTCTGCCCTCCAAGCTCCGCTCGCGTGTTCGTTGGTTCGCTGACGTTGGTCATTGGCACCTCTGATTGCTGCTCCGCGCCTACGACTTGTCGCCCTGTCCTGGTTCGTCGTCCGCGACTTCGTCCCAGCCGGTCGCAAGTTCCTCCGGCGTTGCCACGTGATAGTCGTAGGGACCCCGAGTGATGACAGGAGTCTCGCGGAAGTTCGAGACAGGCGGAGGAGTCTCCGTCATCCACTCGAATCCTGCCGAGCCCCATGGGTTGCGAGGCGCTCGCTTGCCACGCCAAAGCGCATCGAGCAGCACGTAGGCCGTGATGAACAGGCCCAAAGAAAGGAGCCACGAGCCGACGGTAGACACCTGGTGGAATCGCAGAAACTCCGACCGGTAGTCGTAGTACCGCCGCATCATTCCGCGCGATCCCATCACGAACTGAGGCAGGAAGGTCACGTTGAATCCGAGAAACACGAAAGCGAAGCCTACCTTCGCGAGCGCCTCGTCGTGCATCTTACCCGTTATCTTGGGCCACCAATACAGGAGCCCGCCAAGAAACCCCATGACTGTGCCGCCCATCATTACGTAATGAAAGTGGGCCACGACGAAATACGTATCCGTTAGATGAATGTCGGTGCTCAGCGCGCCGAGGAACAAGCCCGTGAGGCCGCCGATTGTAAAGAGAAAGATGAACCCCATGGCGTACAGCATGGGAGACGCCCAGACGATCGATCCCCGATACATCGTCGCCAGCCAGTTGAATACCTTCACGCCACTCGGAATCGCCACGAGAAACGTCAGCGCCGAGAACAGCATGGTCCCGAACTCACTCATCCCCGCCACGAACATGTGGTGACCCCACACGAGGAAGCCGAGGACGGCGAGCCCGATGGAGCTCATCGCGATCGCGAAGTAGCCAAAAATGGCTCTCCGCGAGAACGTCGCAATGAGCTCGCTGACGATAGCCATTCCCGGCACGATCATGATGTAGACCGCGGGGTGCGAATAGAACCAGAAGAAGTGCTGGAAAAGGATCGGATCCCCGCCCAACTTGGGGTCGAAAATCCCTATCCCAAACACTCGTTCGGCCGCGAGAAGAAGCAGCGTAATCGCCAGCACGGGCGTGGCCAGAACCTGAATGAGAGCGGTCGCGTACATCCCCCAGACGAACAGAGGCAAGCGAGTCCAGGTCACGCCGGGCGCACGCATGGTGTGCACGGTCACCATGAAGTTGAGACCCGTCAATATTGAGGAAAAACCGAGGACGAAGACGCCCAGCGTCATGGGCACGACAGCGCTGGCCGATTGAACGCTGTACGGCGTGTAGAAGGTCCAGCCTGTGTCGACCGCCCCGATTACGATGCTGGAAATGACGATCGCCGCGCCGAGCAAATAGATGTAGTAACTCGCGAGATTGAGTTTCGGGAATGCGACGTCTTTGGCCCCGATCATGATCGGCAGAAAGAAGTTCCCGAGCGTGGCTGGGATGCTCGGGATGATGAACAGAAAGATCATGATCGAGCCGTGAAGCGTGAAGAATCGATGATACGTCTCCGCATCGACGATCGTCCGCCCGCGTGCAAACAGCTCGATGCGGATGAGGAGCGCAAAAACGCCGCCGAGGAAAAATGCGAGCACGATCATCGCCAAATACAGGATGCCGATCCGTTTGTGATCGCGCGTGACCAGCCATGAGCGCAGTGTGCGCTCGGCGACCAAATAGTTCGCGTCCGGGGCCACGTGCCCGTCCCCCGGGTGCACTGTCGCGGTCTCGATGTCGACGGCTGCCATGGGACGTCCTCCTAGCGGTCTCTTCCAACAACGATCATCAAACCCTACTCTTTGAGCGACTTCATGAAGGCGATGATTTCATCAATCTCGATGTCGCTGATCTGCCCTAGAAACGGAGGCATCACCGGAGGGAACCCCTTCACGATCTTGGCCTGAGGATTCAGGATGGACTCGCGTACGTAGTTCGCGTCGACGGAGACGGGTCCGTGATCGGTTAACTCCTGACGGCCCCAGATTCCTTTCCACGTGGGGCCGACAAGTGGCAGTCCCGTGGTCGTGTGGCACCCGCTGCAGGCCTTTTTCGTATAGAGACGCTCCCCCTCCGAAACGAGAACGCTGTCGGGACAGGGTTGGCCCGTGACTGTGTAGACAGCGCACTTGTCCCCGATTGACCCCAAGTAAGCCTGAAAATCACCCTCCGGCTCGACGTGGACGGTGGAATGCATCGACCAGTGGCCCGTCATTTGCTCATACGGCAGTTCATTGCCGCTTCCATCTCGACTGCGTCCCCCGCAATACTCCGCGCAGTAGATGTCCGCCGTTCCCACGTGCGTGGCCTCGAACCATTCGGATGAATACCGGCCCGGAACCACGTCGCGTTTGATGCGCATCGCGGGAATGAAGAGCGAGTGAATGACGTCGCTCGACGCCATGATGAGTTTGACGGGCTTGTGAACGGGAACGTGGAGCTCGTTGTCCGCCCCGCCGTTCGGATAGACGAATTCCCAGCCCCACTGCTTGGCGTTCACGCGGACCTCGATCGCTCCTGGCGGTGCGATCGCCGCATCAAGGTATCCCTGAAAGCCTTTGTAGAATATGTAGATGAGAATGAACACGGGAGCCACTGTCCATGCGATCTCGACGGAGAAATTGTGCCCGGTAGGCACAGCGCGATGCCCCGGTCGTTCTCGGTACTTGACCGACCAGTACACCATCGTCGCCACGATGCCGACGAACAGGACGACGCTGAGCCAATAGATGAAATAGTAGAGAAAGTCGACGTTGGGGGCGACCGTCGACATTTGGTCGGGAAGCTGAAAGGTGGCTGGGGCGTTGGACGCACTCACTTCAATGGCCTCCGCCGTCTGCGCGTGGGTCGCACGGGGGCTGGGACAGGACGGGACCGATCATCGCGCACCCCCTTGGACCGATGCCGCCTTCAAGAGAATCCGGGATCGCTTGCGACGCTCGCGCACCAACATCCTCATGACGAATCCTCCGAGCACAACGACCGTGACGATTCCGCCGAGGCGCATGAGATTCATCGCAGCGAGCGAATAGCGCTTGCCCTGCGGATCGTAGTGGTAGCAATAGAGAAGAAGCTTCTCCGTAGTCGTGATGGACCTGGATTCTGCTGCTTCGAGCAGACCGAGCCGGACGTCGTTGGGAGCGAACTGGATTCCGTACAGGTATCTTTCGATACGTCCGTCCGGAGAAAGAATGTAGATGGCCGCAGGGTGAGCGAACTGCTTCTGCCTCTCGTCGTACCGAAATTGGAAGCCGACAGCCTCGGTCACACTTCTGATGTTGGCCTCGTCGCCTACCAAGAAGTGCCAGCCCGAAGTCTTTCCATCGGACCGCGGATAGCGGCTGAGGAGATCGTCACGCTTGCGCGCGGCGGTCTCGGTCGTATCGTGCGGATCGATGCTGATCGAGACGAGGTCGAACTGATTTCCGACCGTCCACGGAATGGCCGACAGCGCCCTGACCGTCGCATCGAGGACGAGACTACAGAGCATCGGACACGTGTGATACGCAAATACGAGGACGCTCGGCCGTTTGCCGTCGAAGAGCCCACCCAGTCGCACCAATCTGCCGTCGGCATCCGTGAACTTCGCGCCCCCTGGAAGCGCGCCTCCTAGACGCTCGACGACGTCGACGCCCGCGAGCTCCCGTGGCGTCGCGTTAGGCTCGCCCGCGGTCGAACTTTGCCATCCCTGCGCCACGGACGGTGGCGCTGAGGTCGACATTCCCAACACAAGCGCCAGCGCGGCGCACCGCTTGCGAAGATCCCGGAGACTCACGGCACGTCTCGCAACGACCGCGTGCCCGTTCCGCGGCCCGATTTCGGCTTTCCGGGTGTTGGTGCGGCGTCAGGTCTGGCTGCGTCGACCGCGATCGACTTCCCATCAGGTTCGATCGATGCGTCGGCAGACGCATCGAGTTCGGGCACCATGGGCGCAGGGACCGTCGCGGGCATCTGCATCCATCCCATCAGCGGAGAGACATCCTTCGAGGCCTGCGGCTGGATCTGAAGACTCGCAGCGACGCGACCTTTGGAACCCAAGACGCCCATCGCTCGATCGATGGGAAGCGGCCCGGACGCCAGGTTCCGCGACTCTTCGGCTTGAATGGCGAGGCGCGCCTCGGGTCGCGACGCGACCGCCTTTCGGATCTCCTCGGCTCTCGACTCGAGATCGAAGTAGGCCACGAGCCCGGCACGGACCGAGAGGAGGACCACGATGACGAACACGCCAACGAAGACGATGAGGCCGATTCGAGGTTCTGACTTGTCCGTGCCCATTGTGTCTTCCAAATTCTCGGGGCTCCTGTCGCTGCCTACCGGCCGACGCTCGTTTGCCTATGCGTTCTCGAACTCCAGAGCGCGCGGGAGACGAGGATCGCCGACCGCGACGAGTGACACGTCCTTCATGCCGCGAAGAACGGACGATAAGTAGACGCCGACGACACCGACGAGACAAGCCGCGTCCACGAGTTTGGGAGCGAGGTCGCCCAAGTTCGGCATCACGACCCAATAGACTTCAACGACGTGCATCACGACCATGCACACTGCCCCCGCTGCGAGAAATGGCAATCGACGTTTGATGTTGCGAGAGATGAGAAACCAGAAGGGAAGGAAGAAGTGCAGGACGGCCAGGGATACGCTGATCCCGCGCCAGGACATGCCCGCCTCATCCCATCGCTTGTGAAACCACATCACTTCGTCCGGAATATTCGAATACCATATGAGAAAGAACTGAGCGAAGGCGATGTACGCCCAAAAAGAGATCCATCCGAAAAGCAACTTGCCCATGTCATGGTAGTGCTCGACAGTCACGGCATCCCCGAGTAGCCCGCTCCTGCGCATGGCGAGCGTAACGAGAATCAGTGTAGCCATCTGAACAAGGGCGCACTGCGCGAAGACGTAAACGCCGAACATCGTCGAGTACCATGTTGCGTCGAGCGACAGCAGCCAGTCGAACCCGAAGAACGTCGTCGTCAAGCCGAACAGGATGAGTCCTACGGGCGCGAAATCCTGAGCCGCACGAGTCAGATTGAGAGCTCGGCTCCGGTCTTGCGCCGTGGACCACCGAAAATAGCGCCGAGCCAGCCACTGCCACACGGCCAAGTACAAAACGAAGCGGATGAGGAAAAATACCGGATTGAGGTACGGTCTCTTGTGGTCTACGAGCTTGGCTTCAAAGGATCGTTCCGCTGAATCCATCCGCTGCCGATCCGCCACCGGCAGGCGTCGCAGCCCCACTGGCTCACGCTCGGCCTCCCCGCGTGCCTGGTCGAGCGCGAGAGGCACGCTCGATGCTTGACGAGGCTTCGATCCTGCATCCACGACCACAGTCCCGTCTCGGTGCGCGCCAGCCCACGGAAACAGCCGAGGGATCGACACCACAAGCGGAATGGCAAGGACGGCAAACAGCGCCATGGGCCGCATGAACAGCTCGGCTACTCGGCGCACAGTGATGCCCCAGTTGGCTCGAGTCACATACAGCAGCATGACGAAGAAGAGGTTGCCGAGGGCCAAACTGAGAGCGACGAAAAATGCAAATAGATAGGCGAACGCGAAGCGCGTGGGATCCGCCCAACCCAAGAGCCCCGCCACCACCAACCCTGCCAGCCCAGTCGCTCCGGAGACTTTCCACACCCACGACCACGACGAAGTGGGCGCAACTCGATATTGCATCGAAGCGTCCCTTTTCGGAGTATGCAGCGAGGAACTCATCGTCCAGGCTCCGTTGCAGGAGGAGGAACCTCGCCAAGGCTGTGAAGTTGGAGGGCTCGGACATACGCGATGATTGCCCAGCGGTCGCGAACGGGAACCTGGGCGGCATACGCAGGCATGGTTCGGACGCCTCGCGTGATCGTGGTAAACATCTGGCCGTCCGTCATGTGACGAATCCGGTCCTCTTGATACGACGGCAACGGACCGAAGCCGTACGATTCGCAAGGGTCGGTCGGCTTGTCTCGCTTGCACGCCACCGGGCCCTTGCCGTCGCCCGTGAGGCCGTGGCAGGGCGAACAATAGATACGATATCGATTCTTGCCGCGTTCGACCATCGGGGCCATTCCATGAAATCCCTGGATGACGCTCGATGGAATCACGGATACGTAGTCCGTTTCGTCTTGGGACAAGCCGGTTGCAACCTCTCGGTCGACCATGTAGCGGTCCATCGCAACGGTTCCCGGAACTGGCTCCCGCATCGTCCGGCCGTCCGAGAAGAAACGCGAGAACGACTCTGGATTGTATCGCTCGCAGTCGTACATGTTGCGCTCGAGCAACACGGGAGGGCTGTCGCCCGTCTGACCGCGACAGCCCGCGGCAACGATTCCCGCAGCGACCGCACAGGTCAGGGCCAACTCGCCCCTCGACGCGGGGACGACACCACGCCAGCCCGTCATGATGTCGCCTCCCGAATGAGCTCCACGTGGACCGCGTTCATCCGCTCGAGAAGCGCCCGCGTTTTCTCCGCTTCGAATCTCGGATCGTTCGCCTCGATCGAAATGAAGAACTTGTCGTCGGTGGCGGACAGGAAGCGCTCGGATTCGAATATGGGGTGGTGATGGCGCGGGAGACCGTTGAGTCCGAGCATGCCGAACACTGCGCCGAACGCCGACAGGAGGATGGTCAGCTCGAAGATGATCGGGATCATCGCCGGCAAGGCATACGGTGCCCCCGGCGGCTTGTCGCCCACTACGAGGGGGTAGTCGATGCCGTTCATCCAATGCATCATCCAGAACGCGCCCCCCAAGCCCGTGATCGCGCACGCCAGCACAATCCATCCGAGCGATGAGTCCCTGAGCCCCATGGCGCGGTCCATCCCGTGCACTGGGAATGGTGTGTGTGCATCCCATCGAACGTAACCGGCTTCGCGAACGCCGTTGGCGGCGTGCAGAACATCGTGCGCAGAGGCGAACTCCGCCAGGAGGAGGACGGCTCGCCTCGATTCAAAGGTTGGGCTCATTCGCCCCCCTCCTGAACGAGCGAACCGCGACTTGCCGCGAACTCCTCGCGGCGATTCTGATTCCTCTCGTGCCAGTGCGGGTCGGCCTGCTGCATCGTTCCCTTGACTTCAGCCATGGCGACCATGGGAAGCCATCGCATGAAGAGGAGAAAGCCCGTGAAAAAGATCCCGATGGTTCCGGCAAACGTGCCGACATCAATGATGGTGGGGCGGAAATACCCCCACGAACTCGGCAGAAAATCACGATTGAGCGAGGAGACGATGATGACGAACCGCTCGAACCACATGCCAATGTTGATCATGATCGCCACGACGAACATGAGGGGAATGTTCGTACGAGCCTTCTTGAACCAATAGACCTGCGGGACGAGCACGTTGCATCCAACCATCCAAAGCCAAGCCCAGTAATAGGGGCCGGTCGGGCGGTTCTTGAAGAAGTGCGCCATCTCGTATTCGTTGCCCGAGTACCAGGCCACGAAGAATTCCATAGCGTACGCGTAGCCGACGAGCAGCGACGTCAGCAGCAAGAACTTGTTCATCATGTCCAGGTGTCGAATCAAGACGACCCGGTGCAGCTTGAAGACGGATCGCGCGACGAGGAAGACGGTCTCGACCATCGCAAAACCGCTGAAAACGGCTCCAGCGACGAAGTACGGAGGAAAGATCGTCGTGTGCCATCCGGGGATCACTGACGTGGCAAAGTCCATCGACACGACGCTGTGAACGCTGAGCACGAGCGGCGTCGAGATAGCCGCCAGGATCAGGTACGCGCGCTCGTAGTTCTGCCAGTGGCGATTGCTCCCGGTCCATCCGAGCGCAAAGAACCCATAAACGCGCTGACGCCACAGAGTACGAGACCGATCTCGCAACGTAGCCAGATCGGGGATCAGCCCGGTGTACCAGAACAGGACTGATACAGTGAAATACGTCCCGACCGCGAAGAGGTCCCACAACAGCGGCGACTTGAAGTTCGGCCACAAGGACATCTGGTTCGGGAGCGGAAACATGTAATAGATGACCCACACTCGCCCGACGTGGATACCTGGGAATATGAGAGCGCAGATGACGGCGAAAATCGTCATCGCTTCCGCGAAGCGATTGATGCCGGTGCGCCAACGCTGGCGGAAGATGAAAAGAATGGCGCTGATGAGCGTGCCCGCATGACCAATGCCGACCCACCACACGAAATTCGTGATGTCCCAGGCCCAGTAGACCGGAGATGTGTTGCCCCAGACTCCGACCCCCCGCCAGAATAGATAGCCCACACACGCGACAAACACGCCGACGAGAGACAGGGCGATCCCAAAACACACCCACCACCCTCTAGGTGCTGGGTTCTCCGTCACGCATGCAACGTCATCGGTGACGTCTCGCAGCGTGCTTCCGGGACGGACGAAGTGCCCCTCGTCGATGCCGGCTATGGGTTCATAGTACGACATCACTTCATCTCCGGATTGGGGTTGCGAACCTTTCCGAGATACGTCGTACGCGGCCGGGTTCCCAGTTCTCCGAGAAGGGAGAAGCGCCTGTCAATCCGCGACATGATTGAGACCGCGGAGGCCGGATCGTTGACGTCCCCAAACACGATGGCATCGGACGGACAGGTTTGCTGGCACGCGGTGCGGATCTCGCGATCCCTCACCGGACGTCCGTCGCGCTTCGCGGCGAGCTTCGCCGACTGGATGCGCTGAACGCAGTACGTGCACTTCTCCATGACTCCTCGGAAGCGCACCGTTACATTCGGATTCTGTTGCATCTGAAGCGTCTCCGGCAGACCGCCGGTCTCGCGCCACACCGAGTCGTTGTGCCAATTCAGATAATTGAAGCGACGAACCTTGTAGGGACAGTTGTTGGCACAGTACCGGGTGCCTATGCACCGATTGTAGGCCATCTCGTTGAGACCCTCAGGCCCATGAACGGTTGCGTTCACAGGGCAAACATTTTCGCAGGGGGCTTCCTCGCAATGAACGCACATCACGGGCTCGTGGACCACCAGCGAGTCCTCCGCTGTCGCTCCACGCTCCGGGCGCTCCACGTAGTATCGGTCGATTCGGATCCAGTGCATCTCGCGCCCGCGCCAGACCTCGAGCTTGCCGACCACTGGAACGTTGTTCTCCGCCATACAGGCGACGACACACGCGCTGCAACCGGTGCACGCATTCAAGTCAACTGTCATCCCCCACTGATGACCGGCTCCGTAGTCCTGTTGAGGCCAGAGAGGAAGTGACCTCTGAGGAGGAGCCTCCTGCTCGGCGAAGTTGCCCTTCTCGCGGTACTCGGAGAGTGTTGCTTCGGGCGCGATCGGCCGGCCTTCCGTCGAGTCATGCTCCTGAGTCCGCGCAAAGAAGTGAGGCTCCCCTCCGACCTTGGCCACGCGCGCTCCAACGGCGAAGTCGAGGGAATGCGTGGCACGCAGCGGATAGACGTCGAAGCCTCGCCCATTGCCGATGCGCCCCGCCCGCCGCCGCCCCCACCCCAGCGTCAGCCCGATGGAGTGATCCGCATGGCCCGCAACGATCCACACGGCGACGACTGCCGAGCGGCCACCCACGTCGATGCGCACCCGATCGCCCGAAGCGACTCCGAGGTGCTTGGCCGTGCTCGCGGACACGGTCGCTGCATTGTCCCAGACGAGCTTCGTCACCGGGTCAGGGAGCTCCTGAAGCCACGTGTTGTTGGCGTGACAACCATCAAACATCTTCGGACAGGGAGCAAACGCAACTTCCAGACTCTCCGGACCGACGACGACTTGGGTCGCCCGCCCTCGAAGAACAGCTGCCAATTCGCCATGGCGCACGGCGCCCGGATGAACCGTCGCCGGGGCCCGTTGCGATATTCCCGTCGCGAGCGCTCGAGTCCAACCGTTTTCAATCTCAGAGGCTCGAAGGACGAATTCTCGACCCCCTCGGTCGCGGCACACGGCCCGGCCCGATGCGTCGAAGGCCGGGCATTCGGAAACGCCCCACATGGCCAACGTCGCGAGACGATCGGTCGCCCGTACGATGTCGTACCCCGACCGCTCCGGGGCACTGCCCATTACGGCCAGAAGCTCGATGGGGCTCCGCCCCGAATAGAGCGGAGCAATGAGTGGCTGTTGAATGCTGACAGTCCCGTCGAGCGACTGCGCATCGCCCCAGGACTCGAACTCATGAGCAACAGGCAGGTGCCATGTGCATCGCTCGCTCGTCTCATCGACGAAGAGCGAGGCGTGGACAGTAAGAGGCACGGATGCAAGCTTGTCTGCAAACGCGAGATCGCCTGGAGCGTCGTAGACGGGATTGCCTCCAAGAATCACGAGTGTGTCGACGAGTCCCGCGGACATAGCGCTGACGAGGTCACCGACATCCGTCAGCGGGTTCAATCCATCATCATCCGTCGGTGGCAGGTACAGCACGGTGTGATTCGTCGCGCCGAGCCCCACATTGATCGCATGAGCGATGGCGTGAACGATCGGTGGCTGGCGCGAGCCGACGACGACAAGGGCCTGCCCTCTGCTGAGCACGAGGTCATCGGCAACGGCAGTGAGCCACTTCGGCGACACGCCCTCGGGAGCCGCCCTTCCGGCAACCGCCCCACGCAGATCTCCGAGAGCCACTCCGCGCTTGCCAAGCTCTGAAGCGAGCGCACATACGTACTGCTCGACATGAGCGGCGGGGAGCCTCAGCCGATGGTCGGCGTTGTCTCCTGTCGTCGTCCGCGATGGCTCGACCACGTAGAGTCGATTCAGCGTGTCTCGCGGATCCTTCGTTCGGCGCCCCGATGCGAACATCTTGCTCGCTCGCACGCTTCCGGACTCGGTCTGAAGGAAGTCGCAATCGAGCGACAGGATGACCCGGGCACGATCGTAACCGTAGAGCACATCGAAGGGGGCTCCAAACGCGAGCCGAATTCCTTCGTGAACGTTCCAATCGTCGACCGGTGCCCACGAATGCACCCTCGTCCGAGGGAAGCGGCGAAGCAACTCCCTGCGCAATCGGCGAACGCTCGGAGACACGGTCGGAGGCATCAAGACGCGAAGCCGATCCCCGCCATCACGCTCGAGGACGGCGAGGCGCGCCGTGAGCTCTGCATCGAAATCTGCCCAGGCTGCCGAACGGCCCTGCCTGCGCGGCACCGTCGAGCGCTCCGGATCGTAGAGGTTGAGGATTGTCGCCTGCGCAATGAGATCGACGGCTCCGAGGCTCGACGGATGCGCCTCGTTTCCCTCGATCTTCGTAGGACGACCCTCGTGAGATTCCACGATCAGGCCAACGGCATCTCTGCGCCGGGCGAGAACCGTCGCGTAGTGCGCTGGAACGCCCGGAATGACGTCCTCCGGCATCTTCGTGTATGGGACGATTCGCTCCACAGGACGCCGGCAACCTTCGGCCCCTACAAGCGCCAGGGTGGAAGCCATAGCGCCGAGCAACCCACGACGACTGAGGAATAGCGCATCGTCGGACGGTGGAGTCTCGACGGTGCCGGGCGCGAACTCCTGAGTCGGCCCGTTTGCGAGAGATTGACGACTCATCGATGGCACCCCGCACAACTGACGGGCGGATCCAGAAGACGTACGGGTTGGACGTGCTCCGTATGTGTCCAGGCGAGATTGGTGATCTCGGTCAGAGGTCGGATATGAATGCTGTCACCTTGCTTGGCTCGCACGTCACGATGGCAATCGAGACACCAGCCCATGCTGAGCGGGGTCTCCTGGCGGACCTGGTCCGCGAGGTCCACTCGCCCGTGACAGTCCGCGCACCCGACACCCGAATTCACGTGGACGCTGTGATCGAAGTATGCGTAGTCGGGCAGCTTGTGCACGCGGATCCACTGAATCGGAGGACCGGATGCCCACGCTTTCCGGATCGGCTCGAGGACGTTCGAATCCGTCCGTACAAGCTGATGGCAATTCATGCACGTCTCGGTGGGCGGCACCATGGCGACCGAAGCCCGCTCGACGTTTGCGTGACAATACCGGCAGTCCAAACCGAGCTGATCGACGTGGAGCCGGTGCGAATACGGGACGGGCTGTTTGGGTGAGTAGCCGACCTGAGTGTACCGGGGCGAAAAGTAGTACCAGGCGAGGACGACCACAGCGCCCAATCCGAACGCCACGGACACACCCAAGGCGAGGGGAAGCCTGTTGAACGATCGCGGAAAGATTTGCATGGACGGAGAGGGTGGCCGCGTGACTGGTCGTCGCTACGCTCACGGATGACCGAACGAGCGACGAATCCGGGGCGCGCTCGCCCAGATGGCACGAGCGGCTTATACGAAATCAGGCCCAACCCGACAACCGCGGGCGGCGCGAAATATCTGCGCGAAATCGCGGTACCCCGAAGAGGGATGGCAGTGAACTACTGTGGGGCGGTCACTGTCGTTCGAAGCATCGCAACCGAATGCGCAATTAGGGAAGGAATCGACCGACGACAAGCTCGAACGGTGCTCGTTGTGAAAGGAGTCAGTCCGTGGCGTCCGATCCAAGACGCCCGAGACCCGTGAACGGTCCTCATGGCGGAGCGCGTCGGAGTGGCCTGCTGCGCGAGGACGGGATCGCACGGGGTGTCTTTGGCGCCACGGAGGCCGTTCCGGATGTCGCAGACCGTACTCCCCGAGAAGCCTTGGCGGCCGGGCGGCGACGGCCCGCAGGACGAGCAGCCTCTTCAGCGAGCAAATCCGCCAGTTCGATCCCTAGGGCCCGGGCGATGTCGACGAGCGTCGCCAAGGAGGGGTTCGTGCGTCCGGTCTCGACGCGACGAACATGCGCTGGCTCCACACCATAGCGTTGGGCGGCTTTGTCGACCGTCCACCCGCGGTCGAGACGCGCATCGCGCAGGCGGCGCCCGAGTTGGACCACGACGCGACGAAAGGCCTGCGATTCCCGATGGTGTCGGGCCTTTTGGATTGCGACCCGGGGCGCTGGCGCTGGCACTGGCACTCCCCGACTTTAAACTATCCACCGGGCCAACGAGATCTTTAATGATCAGCGCGGCGCGGACGAGAAGAGATCCGACAGGGTGACCCCAAAGGTTCGTGCGATCCGAAGCAGTATGGCAAGCGACGGGTTGCCAACGCCGGACTCGATGCGTCGCAGTGTCACAGGGACGACCCCGAGGCGCTCCGCCGTCATCTTCATCGTCCATCCCCTTCCATGACGCAGGCGCCGCACAGCCGCAGCCAGGCGTCGCGCTACTCTCGCGTGGGTCCCGTCTTGTTTTGCGTGCCCTGTACTGCGCCTCGCCATCGATCGTGTCGAACGGACGCAGCGCCATAGCCTTTAGAATTCTCAGCTGGCCGCATTAGCGCCGCGCACAAGGTGCACCTCCCCGGCAGCCCATCGCGCGACCGTGCCGTCCACCCGTCGCACGTGCAGGCAACCGCTCTCGTCGATCCCCGCGGCAACGCCCTCGTCTCCCTCCGTGCTACGAACGGACCGACCTCGCAGGCCATCGAAAGCGAGGAGGCGCGCCGCGACCACCCCGAGTCCTCGGTTGGCAACGAGGGGAAGATCCCGGTCGAACCGCTCGAGAACGTCGGCGAGTAGGTCCGCCCGCTTGGGCACGCGCCCGCCTTCGAGCGCGATCGAGGTAGCGATCGACGCCAGTTCGGGCGGAAACACCCTCGTATACACGTTGATGCCGATCCCGACGACCACGACGTGTGCGCGAGGTCCCGATCCACTTGCCTCCACGAGAACGCCGGCGACCTTGCGTTCGCCGATGACAACGTCGTTCGGCCACTTGAGAACCGGATGCGACTCCCGAGTGTACCGACCAATCGCCTCGGTCACGGCCAGACCCGCAAGGACCGAAATCGGTGGCAGGTGTCGCGCCTCACTCTCGATGCGCAGGAGGATCGAGAAGAGGAGACTCTCCCCGGGCACAGCCGTCCACCGACGCCCTTGGCGACCGCGCCCGTCGCTCTGCTCCTCCGCAACCCAGGTCGAGCCGTGGGGTGCGCCCTCCCGAGCGGCTTGCTTGGCCAGGTCGTTGGTCGATGTCGCGCGCGACACGACGTGGATAAGTCGTCCCAGTTCACCTCCGCGCGCAGCAACTGCATCTGCCGCGCCCTGCAGGTCCGGGCCTACGCCCGGCGATTCCTGGATCATTCGAAATCCAGTCCGACGTCGGCTGCTTCGACCGAGTGCGTAAGCGCCCCGACCGAAATCGCATCCACGCCCGTCGACGCCACATCCGCCACGCGATCGAGCGTGATCCCGCCGGACGCCTCGAGAAGCGCCCGACCGCGAGTCCGTCTCACGGCCTCAGCCATCATGGATAGGCTCATATTGTCGAGCAATACGATATCGACGTTGGCATCGAGCGCCTCGTCGAGCTGCTCGAGCGTATCGACCTCGCACTGGATCTTCGAAGTGTGCGGAGCGGCTGCACGGGCTCGCTGAATGGCAGCCCGGATTCCGCCGCACGCCGCGATATGGTTGTCCTTGATGAGAACGGCCGCACCGAGATCGTCGCGATGATTGTAGGCCCCGCCGACGCGAACCGCGTAGCGCTCGAGGGCGCGGAGCCCCGGCGTGGTCTTGCGAGTGTCCGTGATTCGAGTGCTGCATCCTGCTGGCACGGCCGACACGAACGCCCTTGCCTTGCTGGCGATCGCGCACATTCGCTGCACGAGGTTGAGCGCCACCCGTTCCCCCATGAGCATCGATCGGGCCCGGCCGGAGACGGTCCAAATCCGGGTGCCCGCGTCGACCTGGGCGCAGTCGAGCTCGTGCATGTACACGTGGAGGGTGGGATCAAGCGTCTCGAACACCCTCGTGAACACGTTTCCGCCGCAGACGACGAGCGAGTGCCGCGCCACAGCATGGGCGACCGCGCGAGCGTCCGGATCCACGCAGGCCTCCGTCGTTACGTCGCCAGACGCCAAATCCTCCTCGAGAGCCAGCGTAACAACGCGGTCGATGGCAATGGAGGCAAGCTCGTACATGCGAGCGAGGCTACCACCACGCCGAGCCCGGACCCTACATCGATCGAGAAGGTCAGCCTATGGCGTATACCCCGTAGGCGCTGCCCAGCGCCTCGGAGTAGAGGTTGCAAAACGCGTGGAAGAAGACCGAAGCGCCGATTCCACCGGTGCGCGCACGAAGCCATCCGAATAGCAGTGCAGGAAAGAAGACGGCGAGGCGTGTCGGCGAAGGGACCGTCGCATAGTGGCCCACGGCAAAGATCGCCGCACTGGCGAGCAGGGCCGGGCCAACACGCGCCCCGAGGCAATCGAAACGCTTCCCCCACGCGTCGTCGAGGCGAGACTGGAGGCAACCCCGGTAGAACGCTTCCTCAGGCAGAGCAACCACGAAGATCTGTCCGAAGACCTCGTTTACGCTCATGATCGGACGCAGAGCGAGGGAAAGCGCCAGAGGTGCCGGGGACACGACCCACCAGCTGCGCCACAGAAAGAAGAACGGAATCGCCACGAGTGCCGTCAACCCAAGTGCCCATCCGAGGGCATTCGCGAGACGCACTGCGATGGCGCGCAAGTCCAGCCTGCCCGGGATCACGAGACCCCCCAGCGACAGACCCGCTCGACGAACGCACTCGTCGTCGCGGCTCCACACGAGCCACCAGGCAGCGCCGAGAAAAACGCCACCCACGGCGGCCGAATGCCAGCGCTCGGGTGCCGTTCGCGTGATTGCGGCGACGAGAACTGTCACGCCACATGCAACGGAGAGGGCCTCCACACTCAGTCGCGGCATTGCACCCGCGCAACCAGCGGTTCGGTGTGCCCTGCCTCGAGGTCGAGCCATGCGACGTACCACTCCCCTACGCCTCGACCAGGAGAAATCCAGGGACGCGGGGGATCGCCCGAGACGCGGGCCAGAACACTTGATGCACCAACGCCATCACGCGTAACGGAAGCCACACGAACTCGTCCAGCCTCGTAGTACGCGACCGCCGCCCGCCCGCCGGGTCCGGTTGCAATGGCCGGATGCCCACCATGGGGAGCGAAGCGCTTCCGCCAGAGGAGAGCACCCCCTGCGGGATCAAGAAACGCGGCCTGAGCACCACCTTTGTCGAGCTCGTGCCAGACCACGAAGCACCCGACAGTCGCGCACTCCATCGCCGGGTAATCCCCGTTGACTCTGGGTTCGCTGATGGCTGTCACGTCTCCGTACTCCCTCGTGACGCGACCCCCTTTGGTCGCGCTCTGCAACCCTCCGTCGAGCTCCGACGAGGCTCGCTGAATTCGCATGCGCTCGATGACATGCTGGTGGTCGCGATCCACTCCGTACGCCACGAACACGTTGTCAGCGGACACTGCCACACTCGGAGAACTGGCGCGGGGAACACGCCCCTTGTCGGGCTCGTAGTCGGTCAGCCGTATCTCCGGTCCCGCCGCCTTGAGATCTCGACCAAGCCGTCGGAGGTAGAGATCGTTGGTGTCCTTGTCGCTGTCCTGCTGCCAGCCGATCCAAAAGCCACCCCCATCAGCCGCCTCAATCACCGGCGCCGGCCAGGTCAGCCCTGGCTTGGCCGCGGCTACGACTTCGCTCATCATGCCGATTCGCCCGTCGGCGTCGAGCCAGCGCACGCGCACGCCCGGTTCACGCGCATTCTTGTCCCAATAAAGGAGAACTGCTCGATCGCCGGACGCCAGGAGAGCAGGCCGAACGACATAGTCTGCCTCGGGGGTCAAGTCCCGCGGACGAGACGTCGGCCGCCCGCTCGCATCGATCAGCGCCGAGTAGACGTGGTCGTGGCCCGGTTGTTCGTGATCATCCGTCCAAGCCACGATCGCCCCGAGCGATGTGACCGCCACCGCGGGCCTCCCGGCGGCGCCGGAATATCCCAATCGCGGATGCGAGAATGCGACCATCTTGCATGGGCCGACGCCGGCCGAGGCAAGTTTGACCTGGTCGAGGAAGGACTTGCCCAGAGCGCCAGCGCCCGCGTCGATCGCATCGTGGAATTTTCGAAGTGCGCCATCGGCGTCGCCGGCAGACAGGAGCTGCTGTCCCTCTTCCGTGACCGTGAGCCACAAGGGGGTCTCGGCGACCGAAGCAGGCGGGGCTGGGACAGCACTTGGTGGAGCCGCTTCGACCGCGACAGATGTCGGCCGGGAGGGGGGCGTCGTTGACAGGTGATGGTTTCGAACCCACCACCAAGCTGTACCCGCTCCGCCACCGACGACGATGACCGCGAGCCCTCCCCAAATCCATCGGCCCCTTGAGCGCGCCCTCGGCCGTGGCGGCACTTCCGTCGCCGCCGACCGCGACGCATCCGAGTCACCTTCATCCGCGCTGGCCGACACAACGACCGTGCCCAGAGCTTGGCTGGGAACTCGAGGACCCCTCGGCGGTGCCCGACCGACAGATCTAGCCGGCGATCCGGCGATGTCCGAAATCTCGTCGGAAGAGAGGACCTCTAGCTCTATGTGGCTCGGCGAACCGAAGCTGGTAAGGGACGGCGGGGGCACGGTTCCGAGGGCCTTGGCAAGCGACTCGGCCAGTTCTTTGGCGCTCTGGAATCTGCGGTCTGGATCCCTTGCGAGTGCCTTCTCAAACCAGAAGTCGAATTCGAGAGACAGATCGGATCGCAAATGGCTCGGAATCGGCAGTGGCGCCGCCGCAATGGCTGCGAACGTCATGGCGACCCCCTGGTCGGTGTTCCACACGGGCCGGCCGGTGAGGCATTCGAAGGCCATGCAGCCAAGCGCCCAGAGATCGGCCCGGTGATCGACCGTCCCCTGTCCCTTCACCTGCTCGGGCGACATGTACGCCGGAGTGCCGAACACGGCTCCCTCCCGCGTCAGGCGCGCTGTCTTCTCATCGGTCTGGACCGGCGAATAGAACTTAGCGAGTCCAAAATCGAGGATTTTGGCGACTTCTTCGCCGTCCTCACCCACGCACAGATGAATATTCTCGGGCTTGAGATCCCGGTGAACGATACCGGCTGCGTGAGCCTTGGTGAGGCCTTTGGCCACCTGGCTTACGATGCGAACCGTCGTCCTCGGATCGATGAGCCGCACTCGCGCCATGCGGTCGTAGAGGGACTCTCCGACGAGCAGCTCCATGGCAATGAACGGACGACCATCCTCGAGTCGTCCGGAATCGTGTACGTCCACGATGTACGGGCTCTTCACCGCAGCTGCCGCTCTCGCTTCTCGGAAGAATCTCTCGATCACCACGGTCGAGCCCGAGAGCTCCGAAGCGAGCACCTTGACGGCAAGTCTCTTGCCGATGTGGACGTGCTCGGCTTCGTATACGGACGCCATGCCACCCCGTCCAAGTTCGCGTATGACCCTATACTTGCCGAGCAGCAGGGCGCCGACTTGAATCGAGTTCTCAGACTGAACGGCAGCCATGTCGTAGGGCGGCAGCGCCTCCAACAAAACGTACGCCCTTTCCGCGCCGCACAAAAGCCCAACCGGAGTACATGGCGGTCAAAAGGTGCAAGTCCCACGTCGCAGCACCAAACCCACCTTTTCCGGTCGTCGCTCTGTTCCTATGGTCGGTAGCGTGTCACCGAAACCCCCGATCCCTCTCCCTCCCGACAGCCCGTACGACCAGCTCGCGACCATCGGGGAAGTGGCGGCCGAGATCGCGCACGAGCTTCAGAATGCGCTGCATGTCGTCGCTGCCAGGGCGTTCCTGGCTCGAGTAGACGCTGCACGAGGTGCGACCGACACCACGGTGGCACACATTGCCCTCATCGAGGAGAGCGCACACCATGCGCATGCCATCGTCGACGACCTGATGTGTCTGGCCCGGCAGGAGGCGATCCGCTCGGAGATCGTCTCTTTGCCCTCCGTGATGCAGGCAGCAAGAAAAGATCTCAGCGACCGGTGCGTGCGGTGGGACGACAGGATCGAGCCCGCGGGATTGAACGTGAGAGGGCATGGAAGTCTGCTCGTTCGAATGCTGCACGCCCTCTATGAGAATGCGATCCACGCCAGTTCACCCCGCCGCCCCATCATATCGACCGATGCGCGGCTCCGGGACGACGACATCGTCCTCGACGTCACGGACGACGGGCCAGGGGTGCCCGACGAGCTTCGCGATCGGCTTTTCGACCCGCTCGTCACGGCGCGCCCAGGAGGCACGGGGCTCGGACTCGCGCTGGCCCGCCGTATCGTGCGTGCACATGGCGGTACAATCGGCCTATGTAGGAGCGATGCCATGGGCGCCACGTTTCGAGTGGCGCTGCCTGCCGCGTAGCCGACGCTCGCGGGGGCCCGCCTTGGTCGCGTACCAAGTCGCGCACACGCTGCGTCACACGAGACATCGTTTCAACTGCATAGTGGCTGTTCCCGAATGCTCCCGATCCGACTGCGCGGCGCTCGTACTCACAACCTTCGAAACGTCGACGTCGACCTGAGTCCGGGCGAGCTCGTAGCCGTGACCGGACCGAGTGGCGCGGGGAAGTCGTCACTGGCCATGGACACGCTCTACGCGGAGGGTCAACGCCGGTTCGTCGAAAGCTTCAGCCCCTATGCACGACAGTTTCTCGAGAGGCTCGAACGTCCCCCGATCGAGAGCCTCGCTCCGGTCGCGGCGACGGTGGCGGTCGATCGCCGAGCTCCCGTCAAATCGAGTCGATCGACGCTCGCCACGATGGCCGACCTCGAGGCTTACCTCGGTGCACTGTTCGGGTGTGAGGCCATTCCCCAATGCCCGAACTGCGACGTCGAAGCCACGCAGACGTCGCCGCATGACGCGGCCGCTCGACTCGCGTCGACCCTCGACGGCGCCGTGGCGTTCGTAACCTACGCGACGGAAGCACGCGACGCCGAGCAGTTCCTCGAACTTCGCGAAGCACTAACTCGGGACGGCTACCGCCGCCTCGTCGTGGCTGGTCGCGTGCGCGAGATCGACGAAGTCCGCCCGAGCGAAGCGACTGCTCCGGGAGTGCGCCTCGAAGTCGTGGTCGATCGGGTGCGTGTGCGCTCAGACAACCATGTGCGCTTGCAGGAGGCTCTCGAAACCGCGTGGGCGCGTGGCATGGGGCGGGCCGACGTCCGCACCGACGTTGGGGTACGCAAGCCGCTCGCCGCGCAAACGGAGGCCGTCGAACACGGGGCCTTTGCGACCCTAGCGGTCGTTCGCGGCCTGACTTGCCCCCGCTGCCAGCTCGCGTTCGATCCTCCGCGCGCCAGCCTGTTCTCGTACAATTCGCCATTGGGCGCGTGCGACACCTGCCATGGGTTTGGCCGCACGATGGCGATCGACTGGGACAAGGTCATCCCGGACTCGCGCAAAGCACTCCGTAACGGTGCGATCAGGCCCTGGAACGGAGCAAGCACATCGTGGGAACGCGGCGTGCTCGAGCGCTTCTGCGACAAGCAATCGATCCCGATGAATGTGCCTTGGTCGGAGCTCGATCCGCCTCAGCGGGAGCTCGTTCTTCGCGGCGAGGGAACCTGGCGCCGCGGCAAGTATCCCGGCGTTCGCGCCTGGTTCGCATGGTTGGAAACGCGCACGTACAAGATGCACGTTCGAGTCCTGCTCGCGCGGTACCGGAAGTACGTCGTCTGCCACGCATGCCTGGGATCGCGCCTCAATGCGACCGCCCTCGCCTATCGAGTGGCCGGCAAGAACCTGGCCGATTGGCACGCGCAAACAGTGTCCGAGGCGTTGCTCCGCGTGACCGCATTCTCCGCGCGCGATCCCCAAGGGCAGAACATCAAGCACCAGCTCGTGTCTCGACTCGGGTACCTCGATGCGGTCGGCCTCGGATACCTGACGCTCGACCGGCAAGCGCGCACGCTCTCGGGCGGTGAGACTCAGCGCGCCGGGCTTACGACAGCCCTCGGGGCGGCGCTGACGGGAACACTCTTCGTGTTGGACGAGCCGAGCGTCGGCCTGCACGCTTGCGACGTTCCGGCTCTTTCGCGCGTCATGCGTGACTTGTCGCGGGCGGGAAACACGGTCGTGGTGGTCGAACACGACCCGACCATCGTCCGCGCATGCGATCGCGTCCTCGAGATGGGCCCCGGCGCGGGCTCGAATGGCGGACGGATTCTTTTCGACGGAACACCGGAGGAGCTCGCGAAGAGGCCCGACTTGCCGACAGGCGCGGCGTGGGCGGACTCCGATCCACGGGTGCGCCGACCGCGCGTCCCGAGCGGATGGCTTGTCGTGCATAGTGCAAGCGAACACAATCTGCAGGCGATAGACGTCGAGTTTCCTCTCGGGGTCTTGTGCGCCGTGACCGGACCGAGTGGATCCGGCAAGTCGACGCTGGTGCACGACATTCTCTTTCGCGCCGTCGCGCGTGCGCTCGGCGACATGTCCATCGACGCGCCGGGACTTCATCACCGGATCGAGGGCGAGCAGGGCCTCGCCCGTGCGGTCCTGATTGATCAGTCGCCTCTCGGACGCACGGCGCGGGGCAACCCGGCAACATACGTCAAGGCTTGGGACCGAGTTCGGGCGAGATTTGCCTCGGAGCCGGAGGCCAAGCGCCGCAAACTGACGTCGGCGCACTTCTCCTTCAACGTGGCGAAGGGGCGCTGCGATGCGTGTGCGGGCGAAGGCTACGAAACTGTCGAGATGCAGTTTCTCGCGGACGTTCAGCTCTTGTGCCCGGTGTGCCAAGGAAGACGTTTCAAGCCCGAGGTCCTCGCTGTGCGACACCGCGGGCTCTCGATTGCCAATGTGCTAAGCATGAGCGTCGACGACGCCCTCGCGAGATTCGACAGGGACGACGACCGTGACTACGTGCTGCGTCGAGCTCTGACGCCGATCTGTCGCCTGGGCCTCGGCTACCTCGCGCTCGGGCAACCGCTGTCCACCCTCTCGGGAGGCGAGGCCCAGCGTCTCAAGCTCGCACGATCCCTGGGCGACCGAGCGAAGGACACGCTCTTCGTGATCGATGAACCGAGCGCAGGACTTCACGCATGCGACACCGCGCGAGTCGTCGAGTCGCTCTATGCGCTGGTCGATGAGGGAGCGAGCGTCGTGGTCGTAGAACACGACCTCGACGTCATCCGTGCCGCCGACTGGGTCATCGACCTCGGGCCGGGCGGCGGACCGTACGGAGGCCGGGTCGTCGCAACCGGAACCCCGAAGCAGCTGAAGGAGGGTGCCGGGAGGACCAGCGCGGCACTTCGAGGAGAGGCCGCAGACAACGTCCCGGTGTCGCGCGAAGGGCCGGCTTCGGGACGAGGCCAGCCGCTCCTGGCGATCCGGGGTCCCGTCGCCGCGTCTCCCGCCGAAGCCATCACCGTGTCGCGCGCCCGCGAGCACAACCTCAAAGACGCGTGCTGCAGGATTCCGCACGGGAAGATCACGGTCGTCACTGGACCAAGCGGGTCGGGCAAATCGTCCCTGGCCTTCGATGTCGTTTACGCCGAAGGCCAGCGCCGCTTCATGGAAACGCTCACGCCCTACGCTCGCCAATTCCTGCCGACGCTTCCGCGCCCGAATGTGGACTCCGTCGTCGGGGTGCCGCCGGCCATCGCACTCGAGCAGCGCACGTCCCGCGGCGGAGCCAACTCGACGGTAGCGACCGTCACCGAAATCGCCCACTACTTGCGACTTCTCTACGCGAAGGTGGGCGAGGTTCACTGCCCGCAGTGCGGTGCAATCGTGGCGCCCCTCAGCGCCGACGCTCTCTTCCAAAAGATTCAGACATCGCCGAAGCAAGCAGTCGAGACCGTCTACGCACCTGCCGTGCGCGGACGCAAAGGCACCTACCTCGACTTGTTCACGGCCGCCTCGCGGGCTGGCATCGAGCTGGCTCGCGTCGACGGCGCCATCGTCGCCATCGATCCGCCTCCAAGACTCGCGCGATCCCACGAACATTCGATCGACCTCGTCGTGCACTCGGGATGGTTGGCGATGCTCGACCGGGACGCGTTCGACCGGGCGCTCGCGTGGGGCGAAGGAATGCTGCGAATCGGCGCGGGGGCTCCCGCGGTTGGCCGACAGGAACGCATCCTGTCGACATCCCGCGCATGCCCAGACTGCGGTACCGGTGTGCCGGAGCTCGATCCGCGCTGGTTCTCGTTCAATACGAAGCAGGGCCAGTGCGACGCATGCGAGGGAACCGGTGTGCAAGGCGGACCCGCTGCGCTCGAAACGGGAGGCGTGTGCGAGACATGCGCGTCGTGCACGGGATCGCGCCTCAGCGCCCTGCCGAGGGGTGTCAAGCTTCACGGACAGACCTACTCCGAGTTGTGCGCGCACTCGGTATCCGGGGCGATCCGCGTCATCGCGGACTGGCGATTCTCCGGCTCCGACGAAACCATCGCGGAGGCCCCGTTGGCCGAGCTTCGACGGCGTGTGGCATTCGTCGAGGAGGTGGGACTCGGCTACCTCGCCTTGAATCGACCTGCGTCGAGCCTGTCGGGGGGCGAGATGCAGCGGCTCCGACTGAGCGCACAGCTCGGCAGCGGGCTGACGGGCGCACTGTACGTTCTCGACGAGCCGACGATCGGGTTACACCCGCGCGACACTCAGCGTTTGATCCGCAACTTGCGACGTCTGGCAGCCATGGGGTCGACCGTGCTCGTCGTGGAGCACGACGCGGAGACGATTCGGGCGGCGGACCACCTGATCGATCTTGGGCCCGGCGGCGGTCGAGACGGCGGGCACGTCGTCGTCGAAGGGCCCGCGACGACCGTTCTCGCCGACTCTCGATCGCCCACCGGGCGGGCGATCGAACACAGCGCTCGCATCGAACGTCCCAAGCGTTCGCCTCCCACGGCCTGGATCGCGCTCTCCGGAGCGCGGGCGAACAATCTCAAGAATATCGACTTTCGAGTCCCGGTCGGGCGGATGTGCGTAGTCGCAGGCGTCAGCGGCTCCGGCAAGTCGACTCTGGTCAAGCAGGTGTTCTATCCGGCGCTTCGCCGCGCTCTATCGCTGGTCGCACTGGAGCCGGGCGCCCACTCCGGATTGCAGGGCGCGCGGTCGATTCGACGGGCACTCGCCGTCGATCAGTCGCCCATCGGGCGCACCCCGAGAAGCGTGCCTGCGACATTTCTCGGCGTCTGGGACGAGGTCCGCAAGCTCTTCGCCTCTCTCCCTGAAGCCCAAGCCCGCGGCTACACGGCGGCGCGTTTCTCGTTCAACTCCGCCTCGGCTGGAGGACGTTGCCAGGCATGCGAGGGTCAAGGGCTCATCGTCGCAGAGATGCCCTTTCTGCCCGACGTCGTGACCCCGTGCGAATCCTGCGGTGGCTCGCGCTTCGAACCGTCGACGCTCGACATCCGGTACGCCGGGCTGTCCGTCGGTGACGTCCTTCATCTGCCTGCCCAGGACGCCGCCCAGATCTTCGCAAACCACCGGCGTATCGCAAAACCGCTCGCGCTTCTTTCCGAGCTTGGCGTCGGCTACCTGCGCATCGGCCAGGGTTCGAACACGCTGTCGGGCGGCGAGGCGCAGCGACTCAAACTCGCCGCCGAACTGACCGCGGGAACAGCACACGAGCCCACGCTGTACGTCCTCGACGAGCCGACAACGGGGCTACACATCTCAGACGTCAGGAAGCTTCTCGAAGTCATGGAACGCCTCGTCGCGCGCGGCGATACCCTCGTCGTCGTCGAGCATCATCCCGATGTCGTCGCGTGCGCCGATTGGGTCGTCGAACTCGGCCCCGAGGGTGGGGATGGAGGAGGGCACGTCATCTTCGAAGGGGAACCGGCCAAGCTGGTCCGAGCGAAGACGCCCACCGGGAGGTATTTTGCGGCGATGGCGAAGTCGCAGTGTGCGGAAATCCGTCGCGCACGTCACGCCGCGGCGCGACGATAAAAGCCTGCTGCATCCTGGCTCCGTCGGGATCAACGCGAAGTCCTGCGATTCGCACGGCTCGCGTCCGAAGCTCCATCACGAAGAGGACCCTCACCCGAACGCAGCCGAAGACGCCGAGCGTCTCGACGGCGCAGAAATCTTCATTCTGCGAGCTCATCTCGGAGCCGATGGAAAGCTCATTCACCTTGATTCGCCACCATTCGACATGCTTCCACCGCGCAGCACCCTCAGATTCTGCGAAGGTAGGGCTAGTTCGGGCAGATCCAAGACCAATCGTTCTGGCCGGAGCCCGAACAAATGCACACCAATGGTCCACATCCGCACCCGGCGCAGGAGGACATCACGATGGGTTGATAGGCCACGCATCCCGCCGGGTAAACAGGAACCCCCCCGCAACCACCATCGGACGTTTTGCAACCGGAACACACACCGTTATTCACCTGGCAGCCCAGCACGTTGCCTCCCACGCAGCCGGCCGACCCGGGTGGGCCTGCATCACAGGTGATATCTTCGTAGCTCGGAATGCCGGTGGGAGCACATGAGTCAGACGAATCGCTCCCTTCCGATTCCTGGTCGGACGCGGCATCGGCGAGAAGCGACGCGGTGCCATCGGCCGAACCATTGGCCTCCGAATCCGATCCATCTCCGACTGCCCCATCCGATCCATCTCCTGCTGCACCATCCAACGCGGCATCGGCGACCGGCGGCGAGGTGCGATCAGCCGAATCATCGGCCACCGCATCCGACGCAGCATCGATGATAGGCTGCATCGTGCTGTCGACGGACACGTCGACACCGAGCTGCGAGTGATCGCTCGCGGCATCCGCGACGAGCACATCAGCATTCGCGTCGAAAGTCGATGCGTCGGACTGGCCAACGGCCGCGACATCGGTGCCGCATGCCGCCAACGTCAGCGCGATAATCCATGCCGCAGCGCCGTCCAGTGCCTCCCCGTTCGCACGAATCACTTGAAGCCACGAGTGTCTCGGATCCATCACGCCATTTCCTCTCGGTTTCTAATGCATGTCACTGCGCTGCGAACCGTCGCCTTTCCACATTGTCCCTGAACAACGCCGGACCATGCAAGTTCGCCGTCTACCCATAAGCCGTGCCTCCCGACGTATGGGCACGAAAACTACGACGCTTCACTCCGACCGAAATCGCCAGTCGCCGAAGTTTCGATCGCGGCGTCTCGACCGTTTTCAGTGAAGGATCGCCTCCGAGGTCGAATGCACTCGCGATGTCCTCGCTCGATGGGATCTCGGTGGCCGAGCATGCACTCGCCTCAGACTGCTCGCCGAGATTCGGACAAGGCGGCCGTGGCGGAAACCTTGGGGAATCGCAGTCAGCCGCGCACTCGCGTAGCGTATCGTATACCGCCGCGAGCGAAGGACGCCGCGCGGGATCCCTGCGCAGCAGATTGTCGACGATGTCGGCAACTTCCGCCGGCACGCCAGGGGCATATTGTGCAAGTCTCGGAATCGGTCCGTTGACGATGAGCTTGAGGATCTTTCCGACGGACGTCGCCCTTGTGGGCAGAACGCCCGTCAGGCAGCGGTAAAGTATGATCCCGAGCGACCAGGCGTCGGTGCGGTGATCGACTTCTCTCGCGCAAAACACTTGCTCAGGAGACATGTACGGAGGCGACCCGCGCAGCGTCCCAGCGAGCGACGACGCGCACTCGTTTGGGCTCCGAGACATGATGGCGATGCCGAAATCGAGCAATCTTACTCGGCTCCAGATTCTTCCCTTGCCGCGGCAGACGAAGACATTGTCCGGTTTGATGTCGCAGTGCACGACACCACGCGCGTGGGCCGCGGCTACGCCGGATACGACCGGCAGAAGAATCGAAGCCGTCTCTTTTACCGTCAACATGCGACGGCGATCCAGCCTTCGAGCGAGAGTCTCGCCGAGAAGAAGATCCATTACGATGGCCGGACAGTCTGCGTCGTCCCGAATATCGTGCACAGCCACGATATTCGGGTGACGAACCGCAAGGAGCGCCTGCGCTTCTCGCTGGAATCGAGCCACCGCCTTTGCGTCCGAAGCCACCTCGGTCCGCAAGCATTTGACGGCCACGCGAGTATCGGATCGAAGGTCGCGCGCGGCCCAAACGACACCTGAACCGCCCACCGCTATCGTCTGCTCAAGACGATAGTGCGAACCGATCCTCGCACCCTCCCTAAGCTCAGTCGACGTGACAACATGCTACTATCACGCTTCGCCTTGCGCGTGCAGGCGCTACGAAAGTAGCACGGACACCGTGAGCGTTCACAAAAACACCCGAGCGCCGCGACCAAAGCGTCACATCCTCGCGGATGTCCGGTGTCGGAAACGAGTGCAGCGACGTCCTCCTATTGAGGTTGGCGCTCAGCTGTGATGTTGTCAATGGCGCACATGACATCCTCCACGGAGGACGCTCCTCGACGCCGCCCACGCCGAGTCGGCTCTGCGCCTTGTCTATCCATCGTGCACGGTCTTGCGCGCGGCCAAACCATCGTGATCGGAGACCGGGGGACGGTTGTCGGATGCTCGGCCGGCACTGGTGGCGTCGTGCTCGGCGATCCGCTAGCGTCGAGGATTCACTTCGAAGTCGTTCCGATGGAGGATCGGGACCTGTTCCTCATTCGAGACCTCGGAAGTCGTAACGGTACGGCGGTCAACGGCGTGCGCGTCTCGGACAAGGCGCTCGCTTCCGGCGACGTGATCCGCGCGGGGAACACTCTGCTTGTATATCGAAAAGGGGCTGCGAGGACTTCGATTCCAGAGTTCGTCCAGAGAGCGGCCGGTTCCGACGTGCATGTCTTGATTCTGAAAGAGACCGGCGTCGGCAAAGAGGTAGTGGCTCGAGGGATCCACGAAGCGGGTTGTCGCCGGGGCCCCTTCGTCGCCGTCAACTGCGCGGCGGTCCCTCGCGATCTGCTGGCGTCCGAGCTCTTCGGCCACGTCCGCGGCGCGTTCTCGGGGGCTGAGCACTCGCGCGCGGGACTGTTCGCAAGCGCTCGCGGGGGGACGGCGATGCTCGACGAGATCGGAGACATGCCCCTAGAACAGCAGCCGGCGCTGCTACGCGTGCTCGAAACGCGGGCCGTACGACGCATCGGAGGCGACGGCGATCATCCCATCGACGCGCGGATCATCGCCGCCACGAACGTCGATCTTCGGTCGCTTGTCACGGTCGGGAGATTCCGTGGCGATCTCTACGCGCGCCTCGCGCAACTGGTCGCGGAAATCCCGCTTCTGCGGGCGCGACGAGAGGAGATCCTGCCATTCGCGATGGAGCTCGGAGAACAAATTCGGCCCGGCTTCGCGCTCGATGCCGATGCGGCCGAGGCGCTCTTGTTGTGGAATTGGCCTCACAATGTTCGCGAGCTAAAATCGCTAATCGGCACTCTGTGTCTAGCTCCGCTCCGGCAGGGCCATGTGACGCTCGACGACTTGAGCGAGCATCGGCCGGACATCGTCGCTTCCACCCCGTCGTCTCGGCGATCCGTCTTTCCGGCGGAAGTACGATCGTCCGAAGTGTTATCGGACCGTGCTCGACTTGCCGATGCGCTCATGAGCGTCGATGGCAATTTCGCCGCGCTTGCGCGTACGCTCGGCACGTCGCGCACGCACGTCTACAGGTGGATCAGGAAATTGAAACTGGACCAACCGACGCCCTCAGATTCCTAAGAGCCTGATCCACAGCGACGGTGGCGGTTTCTACGCCGCGAGCCATCGCGCCGCTGCACGAATGAAGGTCATCCTAATCCACGTTTCGCTGCTGGCTACGGTTCGCTCGTAGTTTGCCTCGTTGAGCAGCCGGGGGGCCGCGTCTCGATCCTGGACACTCGCCGCCGCGACGAATATTGCAATGAGCAATCCAAGTATGTTCTCCAGCAGGTGTCGCTTGCGGCCTTCGAGTTTCTTTCCTGCGTCGAAGCCCTTGGGACCATCGGATTCCGTGGTCTTGACGCTCTGACTGTCACTGATTCCCAGTGATGGGGCCTCGGGTCGGCCCATCTGGGTTCGCGCGCGCGCTCGGAGTGCGTCCAAAATGCGCTCGAATGTTCCGTCGTCGCGCCATTTGGTAGTAGTAGTGCTTGACGCTGCTCCACAGCGGAAAGTCATGTGGCAGAAGCCGCCACTGGCATCCCGTCCGCTTTTTGTAGAGCACGGCATTCACGATTTCGCGCCGCTCATACTTGGCCTCCTGGGGCCCCGGTTTCGGTTCCGGAATCAAGTCATTGAGTTTCTCCCATGCGGGTCCGTCAGGTCCGACGGATAGGGATGTCGGGACATGGGTGGTCCCGGTGCCAGAACTCACGATCCTGCGCCAAGTTCCTGTTGAACACGCTCTGAGAGAAAAGCCTGTGTTCGATCTTGTTCCACTTGCTCGTTCCAGGTGACAAGCGACACACGTGGATCACAAGGCTCGTTGTGTCGGCAAAGCTCTGAAGCGAGACCTTCCACACGCGGTTGCGAGCCCCGTTGCTGCCTCCGCCGTCGGCGGTAATCAGCAGCGCACTGGCATTCACGTAGACCTTGGGGCACATGGTCGTCCACCAACGCTCGATGGAGGCGACGGCGAATTCGGCAGTGTCGTGGTCGCCCCCACGTTCACCCACGCGTCGTTGCGACCGATGTCGTAGATACCATACGAAGTGACCTTGCCAAGCTTGTCGTCGATGAAGTCGTGGACGCGCGTAGCCACCGGTTCGCCGTTCGGCTCCCATTCCTGGCCGCCATTCTTGAAGTCACCCACGAGCTCCTTCTTCTTCGCGACGACCGAGGTCACGGGCTGACCACGTTCTTAGGACGCCGCCGCCTGCATGTTGATGTGCTCGAAGATCCTGCACCAGCTTCGGGTCCTTCTCGGTCAGCGCTCTTCGGCCTCCGCTGGGCTGGCGAACCCGCTGCTCGCGAGGCTCGTCGGTCGCCGCTGCCCCTGCCATCACGTCTAGATCAATCTTTCCCCACCACATTCCCTTTCTGCAGATCCCTGTGGTGGCCGTGACGACCGCGCCGCCACCAAAGCCGCCATCGCCTCCGATGCTGCCCAAAGCCTCGTCAGCCGTTCATCCATCACGTGGCGCAGCAACTCAAACTTCCGCTGGACGCTCTCCATATCGTCGACCGTGTACGCGTAACACCGGGCGCTGCAGGCATATGTTCATCCGACATTGGCCTACTTCCACTATTCTTGCGCGAGCCCCAGCCTCCCGAAGCACGTTCGTGACAGCACGCTCACCCCGAAATAATGTGAGCACTCGCGCGTCAATGAACGTCGTACGAGATCACGATAGCCGTCGTCCCGAGCGTCGCGGGGATCGTGACATGGCTGCCTCCGGTGACGAACGCAGATACTACGAGGACCTCCGTGGTCGCGCCGGGAGCAATGGTCAAGGAAGCCTTCCCAGCTTCCGTTTGGCTGTAATCTATGACGAGAGGATCGGTGCACCCGTTCTGCAGCATGAGCGAATTGTTCGCGTCACACGCCTGGTATTTACTTTGAATGCAGTTCTCTGGAGGCGCGACCTGAAAGTTCTGCTGCGTCCAGTAGCAGCCGCCGCCGCACGCTGCACACGCTGCGGTCTGGCCGACGACACCGATGCTGAGCAAAGACACGACCAAGTGCGATGTTCTCATCTCGTGCAACCACCTAGCACGCCGTGCGCCAACACGCCAAGACGGAACGGCTTCCGATAATTCATCTAACAAGTACTCGACTCCGCCGTTTCGATCCAGTTCATCGTTTGCATTAGCCGCGCGCTTGCGGTTGAAACGCGTTTGGTACGCACCAGCCGTGAACCACATGTGGACCACTCCGGAGTTTGGTCCAGCGGCTCGAGCCGCCGGGTCCTCCGTCTGAGACGCCAAAGGTCGCGAATCCCGGCGGAAGGATAGGAGTCGCGGACGGCTGCGGACAGCGGCACACAACCTGCAAAGAGGTCGGTAAGACGCCGAAGACTGGGCATCCCCATCGTCACGACCCAGCGCCTCGATCAGCACCCTTCGCTCTTATGGGTTCTTCATCTCTTGTTGTCGTCAGACCATCATTGTCTGTCGTCAGACCATCATTGTCTGTCGTCAGACCATCATTGTCTGTCGTCAGACCATCATTGTCTGTCGTCAGACCATCATTGTCTGTCGTCAGACCATCATTGTCTGTCGTCAGACCATCATTGTTCGCTCGCAACGTGGCTTTGCTTGCAGGCAAAGCGTCTCCTCCAGTCTGCAGAGCCTCTTTTCTCGTTGGCGAAGCCCGGGGTTCCGTGGGCAGCGGGGGGTTGCTTGCAGGCAAAGCGTCTCCTCCAGTCTGCAAAGCCTCTTTTCTCGTTGGCGAAGCCCGGGGTTCCGTGGGCAGCGGGGGGTTGCTTGCAGGCAAAGCGTCTCCTCCAGTCTGCAAAGCCTCTTTTCTCGTTGGCGAAGCCCGGGGTTCCGTGGGCAGCGGAGGCTCTCTTGTTGGCAGAGAGTCGCGTCCAGCGAGCAGACGCTCATTTCTTGCGGACGAAGGGCGGCTTGCCGTTGGCGACGCGCCCTCGGTGGTTGACAGACCGTCGCCTCCGGTCTGCAAAGGCCTGGTTCTCGCCGGCGACGCGCCGCTCCGAGTCGACCGTCCACCCATTGCTGTGCGTAGCTTGCCGAGAACCGGGCGGCCGAGCAATCCGGCCAGTAGTGCGCCGTGACCGACCAGTTCAGCCACTTCGTCGTGGGCCCCGTCGGATGGATAGAGACGGCGCGACACCGACGGCGACTTCTTCGCGGATCTGGGGGACAACTGTCCGCACGTCCGCAATCCGGCCCAAACCGGCACCGATGGCGACGGCACCGGCGACGCCTTCGACAATTGCCCGACGGGGCTCAATCGGAACCAAAACCCAGCCGCCTGCGCCACCGTGGCGCCTGCGCCCGCGGTGCCCCCTTCGGCCGCGGTGCTCCTGGCGCTCTGCCTGGTCGCGCTCGGAGTCGCCGCCGTTGGGGCAAACTTCGACAGGCGCACGCGTTGGCACCCGGCTCAGGGAGTCAGCGCGCATCCTCAAGCGCCCGGTGGCGTGTCGCGGGAAGTGTCGCCGAGAAGGTCGGTGTAATTTCGGTCGAAACCAACCGAGGCCGGCGGCGAGTCGCGCGAAGCCCACTTCCCGTAGGCGAGCACGATCGACGCCGGGATCGCGAAGGGTTCGACCGAAAGACACCGGCCTAGGGGTCGTCGAGCACCATGAAGGCAAACAGGGAGTACCCGTTCGTGTTGCCACGCGCAGTACCGTTCATCCGCACATACCGGGCAGTCGTCTCGGGAAAGGTCACGTCAGTGACCGAATACGACGCCCCAGTGGTCGTCGTGTAGACTGACGTCCACGTCGTGGAATCGGTCGACACTTGAATCTGGAACGATTTCGCGTAGTCCGTATACCACTTGAGGATGACCCTATCGACATCCATGGGAGCGCCAAGGTCCACCATGATCCACTGGGGATCGCTCGCGGCGCTCTCCCAGCGATAAGTCGTGTAGTTGTCATAGGTCGTCGCAGTGGTGACGTTCGCAGCGGCGTTCGTACCGTCGTCGGAGGAGGCCGTCGCCGTCTTGCCGAGCGCGAGGTCGCGCGAAGTGCGATCGAAAGCCCTCCATGCCCCCGCGGCTACGTTGAGGTCCCAATCCTGATAGTAGGTCATACTCGGCAGCAGGCCGGTGGTATCGAATTCCATCGGCAGCCAAAGGTAATCGCCCTGGGTAGTTCCCGTCGGAGTCCAACGGTCCCCATCGTACATGTAGACAGTCCCATCCGTGCCGGGAAACGGAAAAACGAAGTCGCACTGCGTTTGGTACGAGGTAGTGGATCCGGGCGTGGTCAACATGGTCATGTCCGACCAGGGCCCGGTGAGGGCCGTTGCCGTGTTGTACTCTGTGGCCGTCGGGCTGATTCCCGCGGTTCGGGACGTTCCATAGTAGTAGATGCCATCGCGTTTGAAAATGTGTGGGGCCTCGCGACTCGGGACGTCCCACAAGTACATTCGCGTATCCAGCGTCAAGTAGTCCGCCGACATTTTGTATATGCCGTGCTCGCGATTGGGACCGGTCTCCCACCACACGTAAGCCAGATAAGCCGTCCCGTCGTCATCCTCGTACATCGACATATCGCCGATGAAGTAGCCGTCCACGAGAGTCTGACTCTGGAACGTAAACTGCCCGTCGGGGGTCGAACCTGTGGCGATGCCCAAGTAGGCGGAGTTGCCGATGTACTTCAGGAAGATCACGTACTGGCTTGTCGTGGCGTTGTACAGGATATCCATCCTGTTGGCATCGCCGGTCGTCGTGAGCACGATACCCTTGTACGTCCAATGAACCAGATCGGGAGACGAATAGCAGTTTTGGTTGTGGTCGTCCGGAGCTCCGCCATACCAATAGAACAGATCACCAAACTTGCGAAGTGCGCCACTTCGTACGTTGATCAGGTTCCCATCCGTGTCGTACCAGAAGAAGTCGTTGTGGATGGTTACCCAGCCGGTCGTCGGCACACCTCCATCCCCGACGGGACCCGTTCCACTCGAGCCACCGCTGCTACTCGAGCCACCGCTGCTACCCGAGCCACCGCTGCTACTCGAGCCACCGCTGCTACCCGAGCTACCGCTGCTGCTCGAACCACTGCTTCCACTCGAGCCGCTGCTTCCACTCGAGCCGCTGCTTCCACTCGAGCCACCGCTGCTGCTCGAACCACTGCTGCCACTCGAGCCACTGCTTCCACTCGAGCCGCTGCTGCCACTCGAGCCGCTACTTCCACTCGAGCCGCTGCTGCCACTCGAGCCGCTGCTGCCACTCGAGCCGCTGCTGCCACTCGAGCCACTGCTGCCGCCCTTCGAGCCACTGCTCCCGCTACTGCCACTCGAGCCACTGCTGGCGCCCTTCGAGCCGCTGCTTCCGCTGCTCGCACTCCCGCCACTGCTCGTACTGCCGCTGCTACTACTCGCACTCCCGCTGCTGCTCGTGCTGCCGCTGCTGCTCGTGCTGCCGCTGCTGCTCGTGCTGCCGCTGCTGCTCGTGCCGCCACTACCGCTACTCGCACTCCCGCCGCTGCTCGTGCTTCCAGAGCTTCCGTTGGGCGTCGAGGTCCCTTGCCCACTACTCGAGTTTCCGCATCCAACAATCAACGCGCCCGCACTTACGGCGAACAGCGATGATGCCCAAAGCCCACCTGATGCAAACCGGGGCGCACGGATATGTTCCATAACGGTTCTCCCTTGCGTTGAAGCTAGTTTGTCCGCGTCTCTGTCGCACAGACGAATCTCTCAGGAGATAGTAGCTCATCGCTCGCGTTTTCACTTGATTCACATCGAAACCGTCTTCCATGAACATGTATAATAATAGCGGTCCCACTATGCCGCTGTTGGCGTAACTGCACATGTTCGACCAGTCAGTAAATAATCGTTATTGTTGCGAGCGCGACGTTGCACTTCGTTGAGCTCGGTCTCTATTGACGTTCGGGCTGGGTGGAACCCACCGGCCCGCCTTCCGACGGTCATCGGGTGGGGCGCGCGACCCCGCAATGCCCGCTGGACACACCCCCGCCGTCCAGGCACACGCCACCATTTCCTGCGGCGTGCGAACTCAGCCGGATGTCAAGGGCGCCTTGGCCCCGCTCAGCGAGAGGGCGACCCCTTCTTGAGCAGGTCTCCGAACGTAAACCGGGCCTCGGCCTTGAGCTGCTGCCGGTACTGCTGATAGGCGTTGCGCTCCTGGTCCTCGCTCAGCGCCTTGATCGAAAGCTTTACCTCGCCTCGGCGCGGGTCGATTTCGATTACTTTTGCTTCGACGTCCTGGCCGACGTTGAAGGCCTTGCGTAGCTCGGTGCCGCGAGGCGTTCCCGTGCCAGCAGCGGTCACGTACCCGCGCGCATTCCGACCCGTTACACCCAGAATGCGCACGACCAGACCACCGCTCTCAATGGCCAACACCTTGGCCTTGACGGACTTGTGAGGAACAACGCGCTGGGGCACCTCGCCAGCAGCCTCGCCCAGGGGTGCCGGGTGCAGAGCAATCTTGTGCTGTCCAGGCTCCACGTACGCGACGACGACCTCGATGGCATCGCCGACCTTGACGACCTCTTCAGGGCTTTCGATGCGCTTCGCGGAGAGATCCTGCGTGTGGATCAGGCCATCGATCCCGGACTCGAGTTCAACGAACGCACCGAAGGGCTGGAGGCGAACAACCTTGCCAGCGTGCCTCGTGCCCTGCGCGTACTTCTCGGCAACGCGCTGCCAGGGATCAGGGACCGTGGCCTTGTGCGACAGCCAGACTTTGCCCTTGTCGTCGATTTTGATGACCTTCACGCGGGTCGGTTCGCCCGCTTTGAAGACGTCGCTCGGACCGTCTCCGCGGTTGTGGCTCATCTCCTGGAGGGGCACCAAGCCTTCGATCCCCCCGAGGTCGACGAAAGCTCCGAACGGCACGACGCTCCGAACGATGCCCTCTAGTTCTTCCCCAACCTTGAGCCGCGCCAGCGCCTCGATTCTGGCCTTCCGCGCCTCTTCCTCGATCATCGCCTTGCGCGATAGGACCACGTCCCGTCCACGCTTTGCGTACTGCGTGACGACGAATGGCAAACGCTCGCCGACGAGGTAGCTAAGGTCGGCACCCATGTGCATGTCTACGTGCGACCCGGGCGCAAACGCTCGCAAGCCATCGACATCGACCTCGATGCCGCCTTTGATGACTCCGGTTACGAGACCCTGCACGAGAGTTGCGTCCGTAAACGCCTTCTCGAGCAAGCTCTTGGCCTTCTCCGCCCGGCGCGGATGGTGCGTGAGCACAACAAGGCCCCCACGGCCTCCGTCGCTATGGACCACGCCAATGAAGTCCGCGCCGACCTCGAGCACCACGTGAGGCACCTTGGGGTCCTTGACCTCGCGCGGCTTCTCAAGATCGTCGGCGTTCGATGCCGCCACATCGACTGCCGTACCCGGCGCCTCAACGACCGCGCTCTCAGTGGCGGTGGCACTGTCCAAGGCGTGATCGTGTGCGACTTCGGAAGCGGACGAGAGTGGGCGGTCGACGGCCACGGCGTCGGTGGTCGCAGCGTCCTGCGCGACGTCCGCTGGAGCTGCCAGCGCGGGCGCTCCCTCCGTCACCGCTTCCGCTGCGCTGTCGATCGCAGCGGCCGGGGTGGATGGCGTTGCGGTCGCATCGACGGGCGGAGGACGCCCGGTCGAACGCTCGTCGTCCTCGTCCGGTAAGAGAAGCTCTCGTCGATCGAAGATGGCCTTCGCCTTCCCCGGAATGTCGACGAGTATGGCCTCCTCGGTGATGTCGATGATCTTGCCGAAGACGATATCGCCCAACGTGACGGGAGCACGCTCCCGAGGCGCACCGTGACGCTTCTCGCGCTTGCGCTCACGATTCTCTCCCGTCCCGGGCGCCTCGCTGGCGCCCTCGCCGCTGGGCTCAGCGGACGCTTCGGCCCCTTCCGCGGGAACACCCTCGCCAGGAGCCGGCGTACCTGAAGCAGACTTCTTGCGACGACGCCGACGCCGCTTCTTCTTGTCCCCGTCGCCTGCGGCCGCGGACGGCGCATCGGACTCTCCGTGCGCTGCTTCCTCGGTTGACTCGGTCGAGTCGCCCGCATCGGCCGCGACCTCCGATGCGTCCGCGGTGCCGACTGGCGCCTGTTCAGACTGCAACGACGGGGCGGCGGGCGCCTGCTCGGCCACGCCGACGGCTGCGTCGGATGAACCCGACGCGGTGCTCGGCTCGGGCGACGAATCCACATCGGAGGGAAGCGTCGAGACTTGGGGGGTCGTTTCCGGGGTGCTCATGACGGCGAGGCGCGCCAGCCTAGCGCAACGCGTGCCGTTTTTCTCATACTACGGTAGCGAAACCGCACACGCTTGGGGAGAGCGTGCGCCGTGCGCCCCTCGCGCCGGCTCCGGACGCCGCTGGAAAGCCCCGGCTGGACCCGGCTGCGAGCTCCCGGTCGCGGCCGCGCGGAGATTCGGCCTCCCCGACGCGCGGAGGTAGTATTGGGAGCGGAAACGCGGTCCTAACCGAATCATGATGCACCTGCTCGAACCGCCGGACACCGCCGCCAGACGAAGAGACGGTTCGGGTCCAAGGCATCGCCCCGATGTCGGCTAGGGCCGCGTTTTCGCTCCCAACACCATGTCTGCGCCATCTAGGGAATCGCATTGACCGAGGAATCGACGGTCCTTGCGTGGATGCTCCCGGGCCATCGCGCGTGGAAAGCCGCCGCCGCCCGACGCGCTTCTTCGGGGCGACCGGCTTGCGCAAGCGCCTCAACCTCCATCGCGTCACCTTCTTCTGCCTGACGCCCTGCCGGGTATTTCGCGTGATGGAGCACGAGACTTCGGAGGGCACGATCGAAATCCCCTTGCCGAAGCCCGGCGCGCGCGTCGTCGAGCAACTCCTGCTCCAACGCGTCGGGCTGAGAACGCGCACTCGAGACTGGCGCACCGGAGCCAGGTGACAACGCTAGCGCCGACCTTCGCGGGGCGGACGAACCGAGCCCCGATGTCGGAGGAGCAGCATGTTCCGCAAGTTCGGGAACAGAGCCGATGACGGGCACTGTCGGCACCGGAGTCCCGGACACCGCCGGGACCAGCACCTCGACCGGGACTGGCCGGTCAGGGACCGTGGTCTGAGGAGCCCCTGAAGGCGGGACGTGCGTCGCATAGATGGCGACCCCGGTCGCGGCACCCGCCGCAAACGTGGCGAGCCCGGTTATCCGTCGACCCAAGAAGGACAATGGGTGACTGCGCGGCACGGGCGTCGAAGAGCCGCCCGCCGTACCGCCAGCACCAGGACCGACTCGCATCGCGGGGATGACGGCCGCGAGTCTGGCGCGCACGCGCGCACGGGCCTCCGGCGGCGCCGGGTGGCCATCATCATTCAATGCGTCGAGCAAGCGCCTATCCAAGGGCGACTCCGAGTCAAACACGGCACACCTCTTCCCTCCTCCGTCGCAATCGCCTTACGGCCGTCGCCAACTCCTCCCTCGCCAGGCGAAGTCGCGAATACGCAGTATTGAGAGGAATTCCCAGCTCTGCTGCGATGGAGGGGACAGGCACATCGTCAACGTCGTGCAGCACGAGCACCGCCCGGCGATCGAAGTCCAGAACTGCAAGTGCGGCGTTCAAGAGAGAGCGATCGTCCGCGGCCTGAAGACGCTCGTCCGCCGCGACGACCGGGGCCTGGGCTTCGATGGGGCTTCCGTAGACCTCAATCCGGTGGCGCGCCAAGCGGCGGTAGTCCGCTGCGACACGACAGACGAAGCCGGCCAGCCAGGGCCGAAGGGGACGCGACGAGTCGTAGTCGTCGAGACGAGCGTAGACCTTGAGAAAGACCTCGTGTGCCAAGTCCTCGATGTCCCCCGAGTGCACCCCGAGCCGCCTCAGCGTGTTCCACACGAAGTCGAAATGTTCGTCGAAAATCGCCCCGATGTCGGGCCGGATGGTCGATGGGGGAGGTCCCACAGCTTTCTATTGGGTCGAGGCCAAGCGGTCCGTCAAGAAAACAAGGCAAAGAACGCAGGTGTCGGAGAACGCGGCCAGCAGATCGTCGCTGCGGTGGGACGAGGACCGACCTGCACCGTTCCATGCGGGCGCAATATTCTACCGCAAGTCTCCTCGGAATGAACCGCCATCGGATGCACTCGAGGGGGGCAGCAAAGCTCCCCCCTCGTCGATGTGCGGATTTCTCTTTTTTCGATGGCCACATGCACTCGCCCACCAAACCCAAGGTCAGCTAGAGTGCGCCACCCATGTCTTCCCTTCCCCAGTCTGCCCCCAAGGCCACCCTACCGCCGTCGGTCACCCATTTCGGGCTGAACCTCCTGGCCATCGTCACGGTCGTCGCCACGTTCTTCTACCTGCGCCAGCATGAGATGAGCGTGCAGAACGAATCGCTCGCGCTCTGCGCAGCGGTCTTCGTGCCCATCTTCCTCATCGATGTCCTCGTGCTGAAGGTGTACCGGCGCGCTACGACGGGAATCAATTGGGAGAAGCCGTTCGACTTCAACCTCGGACGAATCGTCACGAAATACGTGGGACTCGCCTTCACGATAGGCGTCATCGCGCTCGCGTACTGGGTCTTCCCCGAATACCACGGCTCCTTCTACGACCCTCTCTACAGTCTCCTCCAGCGATTCTGGATCCTGCTCGTCGTCATCGCCATCTTCTACATCGCCGTGGTTGACGGCCAAATGCGTCAACCCGAGGACTCGTACTGGCAGCTCGGTCGCTTCGCCTTGGGACGCTGGGGAGACGCCCGGAAGGCGGACATGGCCAATCACTTTCGCGGTTGGCTGGTCAAGGCCTATTTCTTGCCCCTCATGCTCGTCTGGATGACGAACGACGTGCGCCAGCTCGAGCACTTCGACCTGACGAACGCGACTTGGTCCAACATGCGGCTCTACGACTTTCTTTACTCATTCTTGTTTTTGCTCGACCTTCTCATCAGCACGGTCGGTTACGTAATGTCGCTCCGCGCAATTGACACGCATATCCGCACGGCTGAACCGACGATGTACGGGTGGATGGTCGCGCTGTTTTGTTATCAACCGTTCTACAGCTTGTTCGAGCGCCAATACGTTCACTACTCGGAGAACGGCTTCGGTGGATGGCTCTCGCCGTATCCTGCGATCCGCTCCGTGTGGGCCGTTGCGGTCCTCCTGCTTGTCGCAATCTACATGCTCGGCACCGTCGCCTTCGGCATTCGGTTCTCGAACCTCACTCATCGAGGGATTCTGACCAACGGCCCGTATCGCTATACGAAACACCCCGCCTACATTTCGAAGAACCTGTCGTGGTGGCTCGTCTCGATACCGTTCATCGTTCCGCGGGGGGGGGATTGGACGGAATCGCTGCGCAGCTGCTTTGCCCTCGGCTGCGTGAATATGATGTATTTCATGCGCGCCAAGACCGAGGAGGCTCACTTGTCGCGGGACCCGGTGTACGTGCAATACGCGCTTTGGATGAACGAGCACGGACTCCTGAGCTTCGTCGGACGGTGGTTTCCCATCTTCCGGTACAAGGCGCCGGCCGCCTATACGGGCCCGGACTATCAGGGACCGCCGATCTATTCGGGCGCCGACAAGCCGGTGCCGGCTCACTCGTGATGTAGGGCCTCGATCGGATCGAGTGTCGCCGCACGCCGCGCCGGGAGGAACCCGAACGCGATGCCGATGGCGGCACTCACGCCAACGCTGACAACAGCAGGCCACGCGTCCAGCGTCATGTGCCACCCGAGAGCCGTGCGGAGCACCGCGGTCGCCAGGGCACCGAGGACAACCCCTGCGACGCCTCCCAGAATCGACAGGACGACGGCCTCGACGAGAAACTGCATGCGGATGTCTCGCGCGCGTGCGCCGATGGCCATCCGGACACCGATTTCGCGCGTCCGCTCGGCCACGCTGACGAGCATGATGTTCATCACGCCGATCCCTCCGACGAGCAGGCTGATTCCCGCCACGAACACGAGGAGATTCGTGAGGAGGCCGTACACGCGACCCTGCATCTCGGCGAATTCCTTCTGCGTTCGAATGACGAAGTCGGCATCCCCTCCCATCGCAATTCGGTGGCGTTGGCGCAAAATGGCGTCGATCTGCCGAACCGCGTGTTCCGTCGTTTCCGCGGAGGTGGCCGAGGCCATCAAAACGCCTGCGAATCCTGGCGCGGTGTGCATCACTCGCGCGCGAAAGCTCGAAGACGGCAGGAGCACGCAATCGTCCTGATCGTCTCCAAACGGGGCCTCCCCTTTGACTTCGAGCACTCCGAGTACACGGTACGGATAGCGTCCGATCCGCACGTATTGCCCGATCGGATCCTCGCTGCCGAAAAGTTTGCTCGCCACCGTCGCGCCGAGCACCAGCACCTTGGCCTTGGTCGCTTCGTCATGCACGTCCCACGTTTCGCCACGCTCGACGGCCCAGTTGCGAACGCGAAAGTAGTCGAGCGTCGTTCCCATCGCGCTTGTCGACCAGTTTCTGTCCCCGTGAACGACCTGGACGAGAGAGCGCAGCCCGGGCGCCACCGCCGCCACGCTGGTCGACTCCCTGAGAATCGCCCGTGCGTCGTCCTCGGTCAGGTGCGCGCCCGAGCCGAGCGCCCCGCGCGCGCCGGACGCCTGGGGTGCCTGCGGGAAGATGATCACGAAGTTGGAACCGAGCGTTTGGATCTGCCGGGCCACGTTGTCGCGAGCACCCGTTCCGAGCGCGGTGACCGTGACGACGGCAGCAACCCCGATGAGGATGCCAAGCACCGTCAACGATGCACGCATCGGATGGCGCACGAGCGCGCGCACCGCAGCGCGAATTCCGTCGAACACCTGCCTCACAGGCGCCGACCTCCCGTCCCGAGCCAACCGGTCATCATTCGACCCTCAACGCAGCAATCGGGTCGAGCTTGGCGGCACGGTAGGCGGGCAAGAAACCGAAGACCGTGCCGATGGCCACGCTCGTCACCACGGCTATGCCCAAGGCTTGGGGACTGGGAGCCATCGGAGAGGAAAGCGCGCGACCGATCGCGACGGTCGCCGCGCTGCCCAATGCGATTCCCAAGACTCCTCCGAACATCGTCAGCGTGACGGCCTCCACCAGGAACTGGACGAGAATGTCCCGCTCCCGCGCTCCGATGGACATCCGGATGCCGATCTCGCGCGTTCGTTCTGCAACGCTGATCAGCATGATGTTCATCACGCCAATTCCTCCGACGAGCAGACTGATCCCGGCGACCGACAGGAGGAGAGCCGCGAGCGTCGCCATAATCGACTCGGTGCGCTCACGCATTTCGGCCTGCGATCGAACGACGAAGTCCTCGTGCCCGGGCTCCACGCCGTGGCGCTGGCGAAGGATGCCCTCGACCTGGTCCTTAGCGCGTGCCGTCGTGTTCTCGCTCGTCGCGCTGATCATCAATTGATCGGCCCTGCCGGGTGACGTGGGCATCACGCGGGCGCGAAACGATCCGATGGGCATCATCACGCGGTCGTCCTGGTCGTCGCCCATCAGAGATGCCCCGCGAGGCGACAACACACCGACGATGACGGTCGGGGCGCGGCCGATGCGCACCACGCGTCCGACTGGATCGTCGCTGCCAAAGAGGTTGCTGGCAACCGTCCGCCCGATAACGCAGACCTTGGTTTTCAGCAGCTCGTCACTTTCCGTCCACGCGGCTCCAGCCCCGACCGCGAATCGTCGGATCGGGAAGTAGGACAGCGTCGTACCGACCACGGTCGTCGACCAATTCTTGTCGGCGTAGACGACCTGCGCCCGCGTCGCGAGAAATGGCGCCACACCGGAAACGCTGACCGACTCGCGTGCGATCGCTCGGCCATCGGCTTCGGTCAGGCGCCCGACCACCTTGGCCTTCGCGCCTGAGGCCTGAACGGGCTGCGGGAAGACGAACAGCGCGTTGGCCGCCATGCTGTCGATCTCGCTGCCGATGGTCATGGACGTGGTCGTCGCCGCGGCCGTGACGATGACGACGGCCGAGATGCCCACCAAGATGCCCAGCACCGTGAGAAACGCTCGCGTCTTGTTGCGTGAGATCGTTCCGAGCGCGAGACCCACAGCATCAACGAGTGTGCGCATCACGACAACGTCATCGCCTCGGAGAGAGGAGCGCCAGAAGCAGGTACCGAAGGAGCACGATGCCTGCCACGGTCCCGGCGACAGCCGGCACGAACACAAGCCAGCCGCGAGCGAGCACTCCGCCCACGAAGTCCAGAACGACGTGCAGCCCCAACCACTCCGCCGTACGCGACCACATGGCGAGCGAAGTCATCACTGCCAGACCCAGGCCGGTGACGCCAATCGTATAGCCGACCGCCACGTGCCAACGCTGATCCGGTGTCACCGCGCTCCGGAAAGTCCGTCGAAGCCAGCGGCTGCCGGCCCACGCCTTCGCGAGCTCGCCGAACAAGACCCCTGCCCAAACCGCATAAACCGGATTCAGGCGCAGGATTAGGGCGACGTAGCTCGCCGCCAAGAGCTCCCCGGACAGCTCGCCCAGCCACATCATCGGATAGACGCTCCACGGCACCGAGCTGGACCCCGCGGCCACTACAGTGGCGCGGCCGAGGCGGCCACCCGCCGGTCCAGCACTGTCCTCGCCATCGCCGAGCGGCGGCAGTTGGGCGAGCACTGCCGCAGCATCGATCGGCGTCGGCGAGCGAGCGTCGCTGACAATACGACCGTCGCGCATCTCGACGACACGAGACGCGCAGGCTGCGATCTCGCGCTCATGGGTCACGAGGACGACGGTGATCCCGAGCTGGCGATTGAGCTTCTGCAGCAGAGCCAGAACATCGAGACTCGTGCGCGTGTCGAGGTTGCCTGTCGGCTCGTCCGCGAGGAGCAGCGGCGGGTCGGTTACCAGAGCGCGAGCGATCGCAACGCGCTGCTGCTGGCCGCCCGAGAGCTGGTTCTGCCTGTGGTGAATGCGAGACCCCAAGCCCACGGCCTCGAGCGCTGCCTTGGCCCGACGCCGGCGCTCTCGCGCTCCGACGCCACGGTACTGCAGGGGGAGCTCTACGTTCTCGAGCGCCGTCGTGCGCGGCAAGAGATTGAATCCCTGAAACACGAACCCGATCACGCGATTGCGAACAATCGCGCGCGAATCCCCCTTGCGCCCCGCAACGTCGATTCCCGCCAGCTCGTAGGTGCCACTCGTTGGCCGATCAAGACAGCCGAGGACATTCATCATGGTGCTCTTGCCGGAGCCACTCGCCCCGACGACCGCGACGAACTCCCCCTGGTCGATGGACAGGTCGATGTCGCGCATCGCGTGCACGACACCGGCTCCCACGCCGTAGTCCTTCGACACGCGCGAAAGTTGGATGAGAGGCACTCGCGACGGAGCCGACGCGACGGCCACCATGTCAGAGAACCCTGGATGACTTGGTCTTGTCGAAGCTGTCGGTCTCGTCGGTGATGACCTTAGTGCCGACGGGTAGGCTCCCTCGTACGATCTCGGTGTTGATGCCGTCCGTCACCCCGATCGAGACCGTGCGCTCCTCCGCTTTCTCTTTGCCAGGCACGTCGTTGGTCAATACCCACACGCGTCCCTCGCCCTTGCCGAGAGGGGGCTCCGACGGCGGCGTCTGCGCCTTTCCATTGCTCCCGGTCGGCGGGGTCGGACGATAGCGCAGGGCCGCGTTCGGAATGCGTGGCACGCCGAGCGACGAGTGCGTGCGGACTGTGATGGTCGTCGTCATTCCTGGGCGAAGCTTCTCGTCGGGATTGTCCACTTCGACGACCGCTGGATACGTGACCACGCCGGAGACCGTGTTCGGGCTGTACCGTATCTGCGCGACCTTGCCCCGAAACGTGTCGCCGGGAAATGCATCGACCACGCAATCCGCGTCCATGGCGTCTTTGACTTTGCCGACGTCGGCCTCGTCGATATCCGCGAGCACGCGCATCTTGCGCAGGTCCTGGGCGATGACAAAGAGAACAGGTGCCTGGAAGCTGGCCACAACGGTGGCCCCTGGGTCGATGCCTCGAGTGACGACAACCCCATCGACGGGCGAATAGATCTTCGTGTATCCGAGATTGGCCGTCGACTGTTTGAGCTGAGCGTTCTGGGCGGCGATTACGCTCTTGGCACTCTCGACGCTGGCCGACGCTGCCTCAAACTGGGCCCGAATCGACTCGAAGTTGCCGCGTGCCGTGTCGAGGTCCGACTTGCTCGCCAGATTGCCTTCGAAGAGCCGCTGCGTGCGTTCGAAGGCCACACGCGCGGTCTCCATCTGGGCGTTCATGCTCGCGGTCGTCGCTTGCGCCTGCGCGAGCTGAGCACGCTGAGAGGCCACGTTCGCGGCCTGCGCGTTCACTTGCGTCGTGTAGATGAGCGGATCGATCTCGGCGAGGACGTCTCCCTGCTTGACGACGCTGTTGTAGTCGACATACACGTGCGTCACGCGTCCGTTGACCTGCGCTCCGACGTTGACCTCGAGCAGCGGCTGGACGGTCCCCGTGGCTTGCACCTTCTCGACGACGTCGCCGAGAGCCACTACGGCCGAGACGTAGCGCGCCGCCCTTGGAGGTCGATGCATCGCGGTCCATCCAAGCCCGCCTGCAATGACGATGACGAAAACTGCCAGCGCACCGAGCCGCCGCACCCAGCGTCTCCCCCCCTCCTCGGCGGCGAGAGCGCGTTTGAGCTCCTCGGAAACCGTGGTTGATTCGGACGACATAGCCACCTGCGCGGTTGAATTCAGAAGCTCTCATAGTCGACCGAAGCGGTAGCGGCCACATGCGGTCGCTCCGCCCCGACGGAGCGTCTTTCGAAAAGTTGGATGTTCGTTGGCCGCAGGGCGATGCGACGTTGGACTATTTGTGCTTCCCTCGCTACGCGTGTGGCGCCGATGGATTGCATGCCGCGTACTGTGATCGTCGGGGATTTGCACGGCTGCGCGGCGGAGCTCGAGGATCTCCTCGCCGCCGTCCGGTTCGAGACGGGTGTGGATCACCTCGTCCTCGTCGGCGACGTGGTGGCTCGAGGACCCGACTCTCACCGCGCGGTCGCGCTCGCACGGCGGCTCGGAGCCGCCTGGATCCGCGGCAATCACGAACAGAAGCTGATCGCCGCCCACAAGCGGGGCAAGTCGCTCGGACCGGACCATCGGAAGTTTGCTCGCGAGCTGTCGCCCGAGGACTGGAAGCTGCTCGAGTCGACCCCGCTATGGCTCGACCTTCCCGAACACGGACTCCGCGTCGTGCATGCAGGCGTGGTGCCTGGGCTGGCGTTTGCGAGAACGCCACCCGATGCGATCTTGAGGGTTCGCACGTGTCCCAAGGCCGGCCACTGGAGTCGAGCGTCCGACGGCGGCCCGCTTTGGGGCAGCCGCTACACCGGACCACCGCACATCATCTTCGGTCACAACGCGCGTCCCGAGCCGCAGATCTGGCCATGGGCAACCGGCATCGACACCGGCTGCGTGTACGGCGGTCGGCTCACTGCACTCGTCATCGACGCGGGGCAGGTCATGCAGCGGGGCGATGCGGCTCGCGATTTCTTGGTGAGCGTGCGCGCGCGAAGGCGCTACTACGAGGGCGGACCGCCAGTCAAGACGGTGGCGAAGCGGTGAGAGCCCGCGTGCAGAGGGAGAAATGTGCCTAACGGCTCGGGCGAGCCCGCCTTCTTCCCCCTCCGCCGTACTTTAGGACGTATCCGTCGTGTATCATGCTTGCGCGCGAGAAGCTGTCCTAGCATCCTCGCCGCAGTCCACGCCGTCGAGCAGCGAGTCGAAAAGGAATTTCCATGGCCGGTCCTCCGATGTCTGCAGCGCTACGCGGGGTTTCTGTTTCAGGCGACAAGCCCAAAGGGTACCTCGGCCCTCTCGCGATTCTCTCCACTCTGTTCTTCATGTGGGGATTCATCACGTGTTTGAATGACATCATCATTCCCCACCTGAAAGCCGTCTTCGACCTGAACTACGCGCAGGCCATGATGACGCAGTTCGCCTTCTTCACGGCGTACTTCGTTGTATCTATGCCTTCCTCACAAATCGTTCGCCGCGTCGGATACAAGAATGGCATCATCGTCGGCCTCGTGGTCGTGGGACTCGGCTGCCTGGTTTTCTATCCGGCCGCGGGAATTCGTTCGTACCCCATCTTCCTTTTGGCGTTATTCATCCTTGCTTCGGGCATTACGCTCTTGCAGGTGGCGGCCAATCCGTTCGTGGCCATTCTTGGCAAGCCGGAAACGGCCTCTGCGCGCCTGACGTTGACTCAGGCCCTCAACTCCCTTGGAACGACGGTCGCGCCTTACTTTGGCTCTGCCTTGATTCTGTCGACCGTGGCGAAGTCAGCCGGCGAGCTCAAACTCATGACGCCCACGGCGCGTGAGACGTACCGTCTTGCCGAGGCAGCATCCGTGCAGAGACCCTACGTCGGACTTGCTATTGCGCTCTTCGCCTTGGCGGTCGCGATCGCTCTTTCGAAACTTCCGAAGATAAGCGATCGCGAGTCCACCACCGCTCAGGAGAGCAGCGCGTCGGGTCCGACAAGTGCGTTTGGATATCCGCACTTGATCCTGGGCGCTCTTGCCATATTCGTGTATGTGGGCGGAGAGGTTGCCATCGGGAGTTTCTTGGTCAATTACCTGAAGGAGCCTGCGATCGCGGGATTGCCCGAGCAATCGGGCGCGACATACCTGCCCTACTACTGGGGAGGCGCGATGGTCGGCAGGTTCCTAGGGACGCCGCTTCTCGGATACTTCAAGCCCGGTCGTGTGCTCGCCTTGTTTGCATGTGTCGCCTGCGCTCTTGTCCTTACCACGATGGCCACCTCGGGGTCCGTCGCGATGTGGTCGGTGCTGGCCGTAGGCCTCTTCAACTCCATCATGTTCCCGACCATCTTCACGCTGGCGATTGCCGGTCTGGGCAAGCACACGAGTCAAGGTTCCGGGATCCTCTGCACCTCCATTGTCGGAGGCGCGCTCGTTCCGGTGATCCAGGGCGCCATCGCCGACAGGGTTGGCATTCACCACTGCTTCATCATTCCCGCTCTTTGCTACGTGTACATCTGTTGGTACGGCCTCAAGGGTCACGTTCCCCGCAAAGCCCACGAAACTGCCACGGCCTAGGCGATGATCGCTTTGGTCGGACGCCTGCGCGAACTCTTTCCCATCGCGTGGACGGACACGCGCCGTGGGGACCCCGTGCTCGCGGTCGCGACGTTACTTGGCCTGCTGGTGAGGTCGTGGGCTTTCGGCAGCGTCCCGCCCGGACTCAACCAGGACGAAGCGTCTACTGCCTATGACGCATTCTGCTTGATCCACCACGGGACCGACCGCCATGGATTTCACTTGCCGGTGATGCTCGTCTCTTGGGGCTCGGGCATGTACTCGCTGGCCGCCTACGTCGAGGCACCTTTCATCGGCCTCTTCGGATTGAGTGTCTTCGCCGCGCGCCTCCCATTTCTTCTTGCCGGCGTGGCAGCCATTCCGCTCCTCTTCGTGCTTCTCCGAGATACCACAGATCGCCTCACGGCGCGCATCGGCGCGATTTTGCTCGCCGGATGTCCATGGCACATCATGGTGTCGCGCTGGGGTCTCGACTCCAATCTCTTACCGTTCGTCTTCCTCGTGGCGACCGTACTCTTGGTTCGATCGCTTCAGCGACCGATTCTTCTGGTGCCGGCGTGCGTCACGTACTCCTTGTCGCTCTACAGCTACGGAACCGCGTACGTCGTGGTGCCCGCCTTTCTCCTGCTCGTCGGAATCTACGCCGCTCGCAAGCGTCCCTGGCCGCGGGCCGTGGCGGTCACGTCGGGCATCGCGGGCGCCATCGTCGCAACGCCAATCGTGCTTTATTTGCTCGTCAACAGGTTTGCCTGGGAGTCGATCCGGACGCCTTTCTTCAGTATCCCGCGACTGCCCGGGGTGCCGCGCTACGAGACCATGGGCAATGTGAATCCTTTTTCGCCCGGATTCGTCCCCCGCGCGCTTTCCAACCTGAAGGATGCTTGGAAACTTTTTCGCTCGCAAGACGATGGCCTCATCTGGAATGCGATGCCCGACTACGGCATCCTCTACTGGTTCTCTTCCGTGTTCGCGGTGGTTGGGCTAGCGGTCTTGATCGAATGTCACGTTCGTGGGCGCTTCAAGCACTCGTACTTTCTGATGTCATGGTGCATCGCCGCCGTGGCGCTCACGGTCTTCGTGCCGGTGAACATCAACCGCGCGAACATCGCGATGTTTCCCTTCGTGTACTGCGTGGCCATCGCGTGGCGCGCTCTCTGGCAACACCGACCCGTCGCCATCACGCTTGGTCTCCTGTTTACATTTTCGGTACTCGGATTCGTCTCGAGCTACTTCGGCCCCTATCCCCAGCGCGCCGCGCCCGCTTTCTTTGCCTCCTTCGACGACGCCGTTCGCTACGCCAGCGCGCGGACCGACGGAGAGATATGCATTACGGACCGTGTCAGCATGCCGTACATCTTCGCGCTCTTTGCCAACGCGTCGGATCCGCGCGATTTCTACCGGACCGTTCGGTACGAGAATCCGGGCGCAGAGTTTCAAGATGTGGCCTCGTTTTCTCGCTTTCGATTCGGGTTCCGGAACTGTAGTCTTTCTGCCAAGGTCTTCGTCGTGGCACGCGAAGAAGAGGACCGGTTCGCGGGGGACACGTTCTCGGCCGAGAGGTTTGAACGGTACACGGTACTCACTCGGCCCGGGCCGCCTGTCGCACCATCACAGAACACGCCGAACGGCGGCCAGCTGCCTCCGTCACCACGAAGAGCCGCGGAGACACGCATTCCACCGGCGGCCCCATCGTCGGACCCCAGCGCGTCGTTCGTCACGCTGTTTGGCGAACAGAAATATGAGGAAGCCCTGGGGGTGGCGCTCTCATTGAAAGCACAACAAGACTTGCCCGATCCGTCGCTCCTGAACAACATTGGACTGTGCTACTACAAGCTCGCTCGCTATCCCGAGGCTGAGCATGCCTACATCGAGGCCATCAAGCTCCGGCCGGAGTACGATACAGCCATGGACAACTTGTCGCTCGTGTACGCCAAGGAGAACCGCCTGGATTTGGCCATCTCCTTCGCTGAGCAGGCATTAAAGTTGAGGCCCGGCGACCCGAGTATCGGCCGCCACCTTGCAACCTACCGTCGGCTGGAGTCCGACTCGAGTCCAGTGCGACAATGACGATGAGTTCCACGGGCAGCGGCTCCGCGCGTGGAGAAGCGAAGAACCCCACGTTGAACGTCGGACCCCTCGTGCGCTCGTCGACGGATCTGCGTCGTGCGTTCTTCCTCATCTCTGCCGGCCTCTTCATCACGTCCCTCGGCCAACCCGGTGTGATCGGCCTGCTTCCATTCCGGTTCCTCTTTAAGAACCAGTTTCACCTCAACGCCTCCGAGCAAGCGAACTTCTTCGCCATTGCCACTTTCGCGTGGTACCTCAAGCCAGTCGCCGGTTTGCTGTGCGACAGCTTTCCGCTTTTCGGCACCCGACGCCGCGGCTATCTTGTGCTTGCGTCGGGGACCGCCGGCTTGGCCTGGTCCCTCTTCGCCATCGCCCCTCGATCGTATGCGATGTTCTTCTGGCTGATGGTAGTGCTCAACAGCGCCATGGTCATCGCCAGCACGGCCATCGGCGGTATCCTCGTCGAAGCCGGCCAGGAAGGCCACGCGACCGGCCGCCTCGCTTCGGTACGGTACGCCATCGATGGCGTCGTGAGCGTAATCGCGGGGCCGCTCGGCGGCTGGCTCGCGACGCGGGCCTTCGGGTGGACAGCAGGCATCGGCGCCGTACTTCTCTTCTGCCTCCCTGCAGTAACTCTCTTCCTTCTCAAGGAGCCACGGGGCGCCCGCCCCGATCGCGAGGTATGGTCGGCGGCTGCCGAACAGCTTCACCTCATTATGCGCTCAAAGACCATGTGGGCAGCCGCGGTCCTGCTGCTCTTCGTCTTCATCGCGCCCGGATTCGGCATCGCTCTCACGTACTACCAGCAGGATGTCCTGAAGTTCAGCACGGAGTTCATTGGCCGTTTGCAAGCACTCTCCGGGGTTGGGGGCATCGTGGCGACTGCCCTTTATGCGTACTTCTGCCGCAAGATATCCCTCAAGCCGTTGCTACTCGGCGGCATCCTGCTCAACGCCCTCAGCAGTGTACTCTACCTATGGTATCGGTCGCCCGACAGCGCCATCATCATCGACACGGCCAATGGGTTTTTGGCCATCCTTGGAATACTACCGCTATTCGATTTGGCGGCGCGGGCAACTCCGAAGGGAAGCGAAAGCTTCGGGTATGCCCTGCTGATGAGCGTATACAATGTTGCCGTTTTTGCCATTTCGAACCCGGTAGGCTCGTGGCTCTATGAACTTCCCGGTGCTGGCTGGCACCACAACCTGGGGCGGCTCGTCTGGCTGAACACCGGGACCTCGCTCGTCGCGTTGGTGATGGTCCCCCTCTTGCCACGGATCCTGCTCACCCATCGCGAAGGGGAGAACGCCGACGCACGCTGACGGGCGACCTAACGGTCCTACGGACTACTCGGCTCAGATCCTCTCATCATCCCTTGCACTGCGTCGCACAGTTCCTTCGCGGTGTACGGCTTCGGGAGCACCGCCGAGAATCCATGTCGGCGATAATCGGCCATCACGGAATCGTCCGAATAGCCGCTGGACACCATGAGACGGGCAGCAGGGTCGAGGGCAAGAATGCGCTCTGCCGTTTCCCTTCCGCCCATTCCTCCCCTCACCGTCAAATCCAAAATCACGGCGTCGAAAGGCTGTCCGTCGGATCGCGCCGCGAGATATTCGTCGATGGCATCGCTCCCATTGGTCACGGTCTTTGCATCATAGCCCGCCTCATGAAGAGCGCGACCCGCAAGGCGCAGGACGATGGCTTCGTCGTCCATCACCAGGACCCTTCCGGCGCCTCGATGTCGTGTGCGCAGCACCTCGGGAGTGCTCTCCCTGCTCTCCGCGGCCGGAAGGGTGATCCGAAACGATGCACCCGTCGGCTGCCCAGAAGACACTTGGATGCGCCCCCCGTGATTCTGAATGACCGAGTAGGCCACCGCGAGCCCGAGGCCGCTTCCGCGGTCCTTCGTCGAAAAGAACGGCAAGAAAATCTTCTCGAGCAACTCCGGGGCAACCCCTGGCCCCTGGTCGCTCACCTCGATGCAGACCTCGTCTCCCTCGCTCCCGGCCTGCCGCCACAGGCGCACGCGCACCGCGCCACCTCCAGGCATCGCATCCACGGCATTGCGCACCAGATTTTGGAACACCTGCCCGAGTTGTCCTTCATCGCCCATCACAACACAACCATCGCTTGCCAACTCCAGATGGACTTGGATGCAGGTTCCAATGGTCGCGAGGATGGCTGAATCGCGAAGAACCTCGGCAACAGACATTCGTTTTCGAAGGGGCGCGCCCCCCTTGGCGAAGGTGAGCAGTTGTCGCGTGAGCGCCGTGGCTCGGGTCGCCGCGCGCTCGGCCTCGTCGAGCAGCGTCCGGGCCGCGTCAGCCTCGGGAAGACTCATCACTGCAAGACTGAGGTTGCCGATCAACCCTGTGAGCAGGTTGTTGAAGTCGTGCGCAATCCCCGCCGCGAGCGTGCGAATGGATTCGAGTTTTTGGACTCGCAGGACGTCTTCCTCACGCTGACGCCGCAGCGTGGCATCGCGAAACACCCCGACCACGCATCGCTTTTTGGAAATCACCGTGTTTCTTGCACTGACATCAGCCAAAAAGACGGAGTTGTTGGCACGCAGCATGGGGATTTCCATGGCGTGGTCGCGCTCGCCACGCACCATGGATTGGAAGACGGCAACGACTTCGTCGACCCGATCGTCAGGATGAATGTCGTTGATGGTGAGCTCGGACAGCTCGCGCTGCGAACGCCCAAGCATTGCAGCCATGACGGAGTTGGCCATGATGATCTTCCGATTCGAGATGTCCGCGACGACGATGCCATCGCCGACCGTGTCGAATACGTCGCGGAAGCGCGCCTCGCTCTCTGCCAGCGCCTCGAGCGCCATTCCGACTTCGAGGGCGTAGGCAAGCCTCGGGGCCAATAGCTCGATGACCTGTCGCGTCGCAAGATCGATCCCATCGACGCTGGTCGCACCCGCGTTCAGAGTCCCGATGCAACGCCCGCCGGACATCAGTGGGACGCTCAACGTGCTGAGAATCCCGTGGGCAATGAATGCCTGGTCGACCGAATTCTTCGACGGCCACGTGCGAATGTCCTCCCGGTAAATTGCCTGCTGCAGCTCCACGGTCTCGCTCAGCGTGGCCGACCTGTTTGGAATGAGCCTGCCCGATTCAACCCCCTCGATATCGAGGGTCGTGTCGTACATTTGAAATCCATCGCCCTCGGTCCGCAGCAGCGCCACCGAAGCGCGCCCGACGTGCAGGCGATCCGATACGAATGCGAGCGCACCTTTTGCAATCTGACTGAATGACCGATGCGATGTCTGCCGGTCAAACTCGGCGACGAGACGGATCACGTCGAAGTCAGTGGCCATGGATCGTCCCCACAAGGCACCTTCATTACGTCTAGGCCTTATTTGGACGGTGCGCCAGACTGCTGTCGGGACGGTGGCCGCGGTCTGACTACGCGGCTCGCGGTTTGCCATGGCGCTCTTGCGCCCGCAAGCCCCCGCCGCCATTCGCTCGATTCGAGACGAGAACGCCTCAAGGTTTTGCGAGATCTGCCGATCTCGGCAGAGACACATGCGAGATCTGCACCGTATTGGTTTTGCTGTCATCGTTGGTTCCATTGTCGGACTGAGCGCATGTAGCGGCGCGTCCGACACGTTTCCGTTTCGTGGCGGACCGGATGCCGATCCACTGAGCGATGATGCCTCTTTCCCTTTGATCAATACGGCGCCCGACGCTGGTGACACGGACGTCCAGACCACAAGCGACGACGGCCGCACGCCGCCCGGCAACGAGCCCACGGGCGATGACGCGGCCGCACGTCCCGAAGCCGGATCCTCCCCGCCCTTGAGCCCCGAAGACGCCGCGACCGAAGGCGCCTACGCGGCCGACGCCGCGATCGTCAATGATTCTACGGCACCCGTCGGCCCTGTCAGCCGCCGCGACGCCGGCGTGTTGCTTCGCGCGGATTCGGGCGCCATGGACTCGGCGACCGCAAATGCTGACGATGCAGGTCGAGAGACCGGCGAGGCGAAAGATGGGAGTACCAACGAGCACGGTGGCTCGGACAGCGCCGTTGCCAGTGCCGTCGATTCGGCCTCCCCGTCTGTCGATTCGGTCTCCCCGTCTGTCGATTCGGCCTCTTCGTCTGTCGATTCGGCCTCCGGGGCCACCGATTCCACGAGTAGGTCCATTGATTCCGGCGCCACTGGGGACGCCACAGCGTCGCCACCCGGGACTTCGGTCGACACCGACGCTGCAGGCATCGACGTCGTCGACACGCCGGCGGATGCCGAGGCCGGCAGCGCCGTTGTCGACCCATGCGCCATGAACAATGGCGGCTGTGGGTCGTCTGCGGTCTTCGCCTGCGCCAACAACCCCGGTCAGGCGCCGACGTGCTCCGAACGTCCAGTGGTCACAGTCACCGGCAACTCGGTGACAGGGATTGTCTCGGGCCTGGCACAAGGAAAGACGGCCACCGTCATTCTCGGCAACGATGGCTACCTCGCGTCCCAAGTCGTCGCCTCGGGCCAATCGTATCGCTTCGACAACCTCCCCGCGGGCACGTACTACCTCAAGCTCGACGTCGCCGGCCATGTCTCGGGCAAGGCCAAGACGATCTCGGTCGGGGGCGCGCCGATGGCGCCTCCGGTCGTGCCCGGCACCGTGCAGCCGATGGCGGTCGTGCCCGGCGCCGACCAGGCGACGGACCCCGCGGACGCGTCCACCGAGATCGATTTCGCGACAACCCCGCTCGCCACCGATGTCTTCACGTTCCACTGGGAGGAGGACCCGAGCCGCGCAGGGCAGAACCAAACCGCATACGTGAATCAGCCTCCCGTCGTTCAGTTCCTCGATCAGACCGTTCCTGTCCCCGATGCCGTTTCCGCCGACCAGCTCAGTCACGACTACAACATCATCCTTAGCAATGAATCGGAGCCATGGAACGAGGAATACGCATACCGATTGCTCGAAACACTCAAGACAATCCCTCAAGTCCTCCGCGACCCCTACGCTGCGCAAGCGCTGAAGCCATCGCGCTGGATCCTGTCAGGAGACAACCTTGAGAACGACGTACAGATCAATCCCGGTGCCAATGGCACCACGGTCACCATAGCGGACGCGGCATTCAACTATGCGACCCCACGGATGGTCACGGTGAATGGAGTCCGAGGAACGTTCTTCTCCAAACGTCTACACCACGCACTCGTTCAATACATAACGAACGGAGGCACGGATCTGAACGCAGTGGAGAGCATCCTCAATCAGCGGTACGGATGCTCGACCGTCGTCCCCGATTACGCGGCGTTGACGGCACCGACTACCGCGGAGACCGCGGCCGCCTTCCAGGCCTTTCATCCCGACGAACTCGTGTTGCTCATCAACATGTTCGAGGAGATGCCCGAACGCATGCACTCCGTACCGGGTCTCAAGTATCTGCTGCGACGGCGCGATGGAACGACGCACCCATGGTACCCGACGGCGCCGGCAGTGGCCTGGGCGATTCCCGCGTCCTTCCCGAACGGAAGCTATATCGAGTTCATGGAATCCGGATTCACAGAGGATCCCGACGACGTCCATCGTCTGATTCTGCACGAGAAGGCCCACTTCCTATGGGGGTACGTCTTCTCGACGCAGCTCGAAGACGACTGGACGACACTCGGCGGCTGGTACGTCGACCCGACGGCTCCCGCGGGTTGGTCGACGACCAAAGACGTCGAATACGTCAGCGCCTATGCGCACCAGAAGAACCCCAACGAGGACATGGCCGAGTCGGTCGCGTATTTCGTTCTAGACCCCGATGCGTTGATGTCACGAGCGCCGGAAAAGTACGCCTTCATTCGCGACCGAGTCATGCAAGGGGACTTCTACATCTCGATGATTCCGCAAGCCCTGACGTTCCAGGTGCTGGACCTCTATCCAAACTACACGTACCCCGGCAAGATTCAGCGTGTCGATATTCGTGTCGACGGAGCTCCCGATGAGGACAAGGTGGCGACCATCGAGATCGCGCTCAACACGCTGGCCAACGTATTCGCGGGTGCAAGCAGTGCCAATCTCCGCTTGTTCAGTCCAATCGGCACCTACATGGACGTATGGCTCGAGCCCACTGACTCACAAGGAGCCGTACTGCGAGGGAGCGCGCCCATCAGCAAGTACGCCAAGAGTGGATTATGGCGAACCGATCAGATCGTCATCAACGATGCCGATGGCAACCAGCGGTTCGAGGGCGTAAACGACTTCGGCTGGCGGTTGTACGTCGACAACCCGCTCGAGGATGTCGTTGCGCCCAACTACGTCGCCCATAGCCTGGGGCTTTCGGTGTTGGCCGACACGGTGACCGAGGCCGATGGCGTTCACCCCGTATATCGCGCCCATATCACCTGGCAGGTCGACGACCGCACGATGGGTACGGGACAATCGGTCCACGCGTATCTGACGAATCCTTTAGCCTACTCGCATCAAGCCTGGGGAATGGTCGATGCGAACACGTCTCAGGCGAGCGTGGACATCATCCTCACCGATTTCGACGCCAACGGCGCGTACGGTGTGCCGTCGATTCTGATGATCGATGCAGCCGGCAATCGGACGACCGTCACGTTCTCCTCGGCGGCAGGCAACGAGCCAGAGAGTTATGTAACGGTCGACACGAAGACTCCAGACAGTCATCCGCCCGAGGTGTCGCTGAACGACAACGCCAGCGAGGGGCTACACGCGATCCTCGTATCCGCCACGCCGACGCACCCTGCGGCACCCGACGGAGAAACCGCGGTCACGGTGAAGTACCAGGCACGAGACGACATGTCCGGGCTCGGACAGGTGTCCTATCGCCTTCTCGACCCTCAGGGCCTTTCCCATTTTCAGTATGACTACCACGACAACTTCTACACGACGTTCTTCCAGGGCGACCCGACCGCGTGGACCGAGTACACGATTTCGGTGCTCCTTCCCGTGGGATCTGCCCCAGGCACGTGGGGGCTGCAAGAGCTTGTGGCGTGGGACAAGGCCGGCAATCAGCTCGACCTCAACTTCGTTGAAACGATGCATTTCGAGGTTCAGTAGGCGGGCCGGCGCGTCTCGTGCGCTCGGGGCTTCACGGCATCGCGACGCCGGGCGTCACCCTCTTGCTCCCAGTCCAGAGATAACTCGACGGGCGCGTACACCGTGCAGCAGGAGAAGTCCCACCCCTACGCTTAGCGCCATGTCAGCGATGTTAAACGTGGGCCAGTGCTCCACGTGAATGAAGTCGACGACATAGCCCCAGCGCCAGCGATCGATCGCATTGCCCAGAGCTCCTCCGAAAAGCAACGCAAGCGCGAGGCGCTCGATGAGCTTGGCCCGCGTGAGGCGCGCGGCTGCGAAGACCGCTACAGCAAGGGCGCCGACCGTCGCGGTCACCTTCAACAACAGGAGTCGCGAATCGAGCGGAACAACGCTCGCCAGCGTCCCAAACGCCGTGTCCGTGTTGTGCGTGCGGTCCAGGGACAGCACGCCTGCGATGAGTGACACGCCGTGGCCGAGCGTCAGCATCGAGGATGCCATCCGTTTCGTCGCGAGGTCGCACCCCGTGACCCCTAGAGCCATGGCCACGTACACGACCCAGCGGAGCTTGTTCATCGTAGGGCAACGCTCCAGTCCCGGAAGCTATTCCAGGGAGAGCGGAGCGTGGGCAACAACCCAATGCCGCCACTGCGCGAGCAGTCATTGCCGAGTCCGTTACTCGGCGATAGGCTGCCCCGCACCATGTTGCGACAATCGAGAGTGGTTGATGTCGTTCGCGCGATTCAGCAAGTTGCCCCTGGCCACGCGGAAGTTAGATGCTGGTGGTATGCGCCGCCGCGCCGCGTGGGTCCGGGCGCGAAACGCACCCAAGACGGTCGGGCACCGGCGTGCGTGATCGTCATCGAACCAACGTCGTCCGAGGAGGGAGCATCGAGCTGCGAAAGCATCGCCCGTGAGCTCGCAGCGCTGCTCGGCGATGTCTCGGTGCGGCTGCACCTCGGCGAACTGGAACATGAGCCCCTGATTCGTCTGATGAGCGACGCGTCCCGACCGCGTCACAACGGCGTGGCAGCTTGATGACGGGCGTCTGACTCGACAGCGCAGAAGCGACACCAGACTCTTGCGTTCCGCATCGAACGAGGTGCACTTGGGAGGAAGCATATGATCAAGGCATTCGGTGTGACATTAAGGGACCTGGCCGACGTCGGCTGGCGCGGAGCTCAGGCGCTCAACGCGCGCCTTCCGGAGGGGAGAGCGTTGCATCCGGAGTGGGCGCCGGAACCCCTGCCCAAGAGTCGTGATCGAGGAAGGCCTCCGCTCGGATGGCCTCGGGACACGGACTCGCTCTGTCCTCGCTGCGTGATGGAGGCGCGGTCGGAGATACTCCAGGGGAAGCGCGACTTTGCCGAGCTTCTCGATGGCCACATCGGCGAGATCAAGGCGCACATCGTCGAGGAAGCCGGCCAGCTCCTCATGCGAAAGCAGTGCGAGCGCCACGGCGCTTTCGAGGAGATTCTCTCGATCGATCCTCGGTTCAGTCGCATCACCGAACAGCGCTATCCCGGCCGTGACTATCGGACGTCGGGCGACGGGCGGATTCACGCACACGGCTCGTCGGCCATTCGCTACGGACGCGGTGGCGTGCTCAATGTCGACATCACGAACCGATGCAACATGATGTGCAATCCGTGCTTCACGGACGCCAATCAGGTCGGGCATGTGCACGAGCTCACTCTCGACCAAATCAAGCAAATCCTCGACGACTCCATGTCGTTCAAGCCTCGCCGGCAGATGACTGTGCAGTTCTCCGGCGGCGAGCCGACGCTATCGCCGCACTTCCTCGATGCCTGTCGCTACGCCAAGAAGCTCGGTTACTTTTCGGTGCAGGTCGCGACCAACGGACTGCGGTTCGCTCTCGAGCCGGACTTTGCCCCGGCCGCGCGCGAGGCAGGCCTGGATCTTGCGTATTTTCAGTTTGACGGCGTCACGAACGAGGCAAACAGCCACAGGCACGTGACCAATCTGTTCGACGTCAAGGTCAAGGCGATCGAGGCGATGCACGCCGTTGGCTTCGACCTCATCCCGGTGACGACCGTCGTACGCACCGTCAGCGACCGCCAGGTCGGCCCGATTCTTGATTTCGTGATCGCCAATGCGAGCAAGTTTGGGGGAGTGTCCTTTCAGCCCGTGTCGTTCACCGGACGCGATGAGCAGATCACTGACGCCGACCGCAAACGCCTGCGCTACACGACTTCGCATCTGGCCCACGACTTGGCGCGACATTCCCATGGCAAGATCGACCCCTACCGGGACTGGTTCCCCTTGAGCGCCATTGGGTCGTTCACGGCACTCGCGGACTATCTGCGTGAAGCGGAGGGACCGAAGAAGTTCGGGAGCCTGTCGTGCATGTGCCATCCCGACTGCGGCTCGAGCTTTCTCATCGTCGTCAACCCAGCGACGCGCGTTTGGTCCACGGTGACCCAGTTCTTCGACCTCGAACAGTTCATGCGCGACATCGACGTCGTGTCGGACACCGCGAGGGGACGGTGGGTGTCGATGGCACAGGTCCTCGTGTCCTTTGTGCGCAACTACGATGAACGAAAGGCGCCCTCGGGACTCACGCTGCAAAAGTTCGCGAATTTGTTCTTCAAGGACAAGATGGGAGCGGCGTTCGGCGGGCGGAAGTTCGATTCCGAGTGGACGCTCCTGTGGATCGGCGGAATGTGGTTTCAAGACCTGTGGACGTACGACTTTCGCCGAACGGAAGCGTGCGCCGTTCCGTGCGGAACGCAGGAAGGCGAGATCTCGTTCTGCGCCTACAACACGGGCATCGGATGGCGGCAAATTGTGGAATCGATTCACGCTGCGGGAAAGACCGCCGACTGGTTCGAGGCTTGCGGCCGGCACACGATCTACGCGGGCGACCGTCCCATCGATCTCTCCGGACCGCGCCGACTTCCCGTGATCGACGAACGTGCACGTGCGCCCGAGGGCACGTAGGGATATTGTCTGCGCCCCATGCTGAAGCACAACACGTATTTTGAGGGCAACGTTCAAAGTGTCGGGTTCGAGCGCAACGGCCGCCGGATGACCGTTGGTGTCATCGACTCGGGTGAATTCCATTTCGGCACCGACGCCGCCGAGCGCATGACCGTCGTCAGCGGCGAACTCGATGTGAGAATCGCGAGCACCTGGCAGACGTACCCGGCCGGAACCCAGTTCGAGGTAGCGGCGAAGAGCGGGTTCGACGTGCGGGCGCGCGAGCCGGCGGCCTACCTCTGCGAGTACTTGTGATATCGCGTAGACCCGGAAACCATAATCGAGTTCACGCGGCTTCGGACCTCGCGACCGTCGCCGCGATCTCTTCAGAAACCTCCCACAGCTTCTTTGCGGTTGCCGGATCCTCGGAATCGGGACGTGGGGGGGTGATGTTGCAGTCCGCGAAGTACTTGCCGGAAACGGTCGCGAGCGCGGGGCTGGTGGCGGCGTAGACCTGCGTCGCGGCGCCTTGCGGCACGCTCTTGAGGAAGAGCGGCATCATCGCGCCCATGATCGCGCGCGCTGCAGGGTTCATGTGCCGCCCGAGGTTGGTGACGATGACGCCCGGGTGCACAGCGTTGGCTGTCCGCTCCGTGCCGGCGAAGCGCCGCGCCAGCTCCTTGGCGAAGAGAAGATTGGCGAACTTCGATTGACCGTAGGCGCGCCACGAGCTGTAGCGCTTGCTCCCGTCGAGATTGTCTAACTCGATACCGCCCTTGGGGGCCATGGTATGGGCGGCGCTGCTCAGCATCACGACCCGGCCACTCGCGGTGAGCTGCTCTAGGAGCCCCGTGACCAGAATGAAGTGTCCGATGTGGTTCGTGAAGAACTGCAACTCGTATCCGTGGGCGAGCTCGCGTTTCGGAAGCGCCATGATGCCGGCGTTGCAGACGATCGCGTCGAGCCGGATCCCTCCTGCCACAACCGCGGCCACGCACTCGCGCACACTTGCAGGGCTGGAAAGTTCGCAGGCGAGCGGAACGGCCTCACCGCCACCCGCCGCCAGGCATGCCTCGCGCGCCTTGTCGACGGTGCGCGCGGTGCCGACCACCCGGGCGCCGCGGAGCAAGAGCACACGGAGCGTCTCCCGTCCCAGACCGGAGTTGCAGCCCGTGACGAGCATGGTCCTTCCCGCGAGCGAGAGGCCCTCGGTCACCCGCTCGGCAGTCGAGCCATAGCCGAACCCGCTAGGACCGTTCGACGTGAAGAGTTCATAGAGTGACATCGGGCCCTCTTGATTCCGACGAGACCTTCGTGCGGACACCGCACATCGACGTTCGCTTCGCGCGCTTGGCGGCTCCGATGACACGAACAAGATGAACGTTGCTGCGCTACGCTGTCCGATCGACCGCGCCCATCCAATCGAGGACCGCGCCCCTTCGACCGAGGACCGCGTCCCTCCGACTGGACGCTGGCGGACGACGAAAAGAGCCACTGCATGCGTGACTCACTTCACGACGTGCGTCGGCGAAGGATGCTTCGGTTGATAGATCCCGAGCTTTCCCCCGCCGGGCAGCGTCACTCGCGTGATCGAGCCCCAGGTCTCCTCCTCCACGGGCGAGCACTCGATGCGATGCTTCCTCATCTCGTGGACGAGAACCTGAACGTCATCGCACATGAGGTAGAGTTCGTGCACGTCATTGGCGTCCGACGGGTGGACGGCGATCTCTGCGGGGGGCAGGGCGAAGATTAGCCAGCCGTGTCCAGCATCCGCGAACGGAAACCTGAGCACGTTGCAGAAGAACGCGCGGTCTGCCTCGGCGTCCTTGCTGTAGATGATGACATGCGCTCCCTTGATCATGTGGACCTCACAGTTCGTGGCCCGGGCAGGCTCGTCTCAAAGCACGCTCCCGCCGTTCAGCCATTCTAGGCCGCCCCGGCGCGGACGTGGTCGCGGTAAGCCACGACGGCGACGTGCTGATCGGGCTGCGCCGCGTAGCTCGCAAGCACGTCGAGGTCGATGTCCAGAATGTAGAGTTCGAGGAGGCCAGCAACCTGCTTTTTTACGCCTCCGTGGAGGCGGGATGGACTCATGACTTCCAGCACCCCTTTGAGGTAGGTCGTGCGTACGCCAGGACTGTCGAGCAGCTCGCGCAGCACGCAATAGTCCCGCCACGAGATCCCGTTCAAGATGATTCGCTGGTCGACGTCGCGTGGATTAACTGGGATCGCCCCGGACCATTCCGTTCCATGAGGTGCGTTCCGTGCGGCTACCATGCAGTTCATGATACCCGATATGGGGTCGACCCGACGACGAACGTCCTCTGCTACCTTTGCAACCAACGTGGCCGCTACATTCTCTCGAGACAGAAAGAGAGCGTGCGGCTCTGTCCTCCCCCACAAGCGCCAGGACCCAATGCCCCAGAAGACACGGACCCGCGTCCCCAGGACTCCGTCGCCGACCGATCGCCGAGAATCCCGCCAAGAGCTGTTGCCCATCGATCTGCCCAAGCCCAAGCTTCGCGAAGGACGGTCACTGCCCGAATCGCTCAGACGTCGCAAGACCGTCCGTGAGATCAGCGACAAGAAGCTGTCGCTGCAGATGGTCTCGAACCTGCTCTGGGCAGCTTGCGGAGTCAATCGCCCCCGTGGTCCCTTCGGAACTCCCGGAATCACGGCTGCGTCCGCGAGCAATTCCCAGGAAATCGACGTCTATGTGGCCGTGGTCGATGGCGTGTATCGATTCGATGCTCACCACCACAGGTTGCTTCCAGTAGTGGCGGGCGACCTGCGATCGATGGCCATCGGCCGGGGCCAGAAGGACATGGTCACGAGCGCTCCTATCCAACTCCTCTACATCGCCGACATCCACAAGCTCTCGCACACGTCGGGCTTTCAAGAACCGGGCTTGCAGGACCCCGATGTTCAGAAGTCGTACTTCTGCGTCGATACGGGACTGATCGCCGGCAACGTGTATCTCTTCGCCGCATCGCAAGGGCTTGCGACCTGGTTTCATAACTGCGACAAGATCGGCCTTGCGAGGAAACTCAACTTGCGAGCCGACCAGCGGGTGCTCTTTGGTCAGACCGTCGGCTATCCCGAGCGAACGTGACAGCGGAGGATCTCGAATGGACATCTCTGGTAACACCGTATTGATTACAGGCGGAGCGTCCGGCATCGGCTACGCCATGGCGGAGGCGTTCCTCGACGGCGGGAGCGAGGTCATCATCTGCGGTCGGCGGGGAGAGCGTCTCGTGGACGCTCGCCGCAAGCAGCCGCGACTCCACATCAAGACCTGCGATGTCAGTGACGACAAAGACCGCAGCGCCCTCGTCACCTGGGTGGTCGAGAAGTTTGGCGCCCTCAACGTGCTCGTCAACAACGCGGGCGTCCAGAGGGATGTGGATTTCACGAAAGGCATCGCCGAGTTCTTGGAGGGTGAGAACGAGATTCGAGTCAACCTGGAAGCACCGATCGTGCTTGCTGGACTGATGGTTCCACACCTCCGCGGGAAGAAGGGCGCCGCCATCATCAACGTCACATCCGGCCTCGGGTTCGTTCCTGCCGCGAAGATGCCCGTCTACAGCGCGTCCAAGGCCGGACTTCACGCGTTTTCCATGGCTCTCAGACTGCAAGTCCTGCCGCTGGGGATCAAGGTGTTCGAGGTCGTTCCTCCCGCTGTCGACACGGAACTGAACCCGCAGGGACGAGCCAAGAGAGGCCATTTCAAGGCGAACCTGACGGCGAAGGACTTCGTCGCGGCCGTGATGACGGGGCTCACCAGTGACGTATTCGAGATTGGGTACGGAATGACGGACGGATTCCTCAAGGCCTCGAGAGCCGATCTGGACAAGAGCTTTCAGCAGATGAACAGCCGGTGGTAGCGACGTTCGCCGGCCCAGGCAGAACCTCACTCGAAATTCGACCCGTCTACCAGGTGGCCTGGGAGTCCGGCACGCACGGGGTGTACTTGTATCCGCTGGAAGTCGCCCCCACGAGGTCCAGGTCAGTCAGCTGGGCGTTGAGATGCGCCTGATTGGCCTGCGTGCAGTCGGGCGACACGTTGTACTCGACGTCCCAAACCGCCTTTCCCGACGGGATGAAACTCCCTGACTGCCAGTATACGCCGCACTCGCTGTTCTCATAGCATTGCTCGTTGAGTGCCCAATCGAAGGACGCGACGAAATTCGAGAGATCGTCGCCGCTGACGTCGGTCAGGACGTTCTTCAGACCGACGGATAGCCCCACGGCATGGGCGGCCTTGCCGATGGCCAGATCGTAGGCCACGTTGTCCGCCTGCGTGATACCCGTGATGTTGGTCCATCCGTCCAGGTTGTCCGGTTCGATGGCGTCGAACCCTTTTGCCTGACACCAGGTTTTGAAACGCGCCTCCATCAGCGGCAAGATGACGGCTTGATTGGCCGCCGTGACGAGCAGCCAGTTCTCGCCGGGCCAGCCTTGTACGCCCGGACCTACTACGGTCGACGGGAACTGTCCGTAGTCGGAGCGGCCCTGCTCGAGCGACCCGACGTCGACGTAGCAGACCGCGATCGCTCCAGCGGCGTGAATGGCCGCGACGTCCGCCAACGTCGAGTTCTCTCCGTCGACGTCGTATACAACGGGCCCATTCTGATTGGGAAGGATGTCGGCTGCGGAGAAACCGCCGATCATCCAGTGAAAATGAATGGGATCGGCGCTCGACGGTGACCAAATGGTTCCGGCGTCCGTCGCTGAAGCGTCGGAGCTGGATCCGCCCGAACTGGATCCGCCCGAACTGGATCCGCCCGAACTGGATCCGCCCGAACTGGATCCGCCCGAACTGGATCCGCCCGAACTGGAGCTTCCCGAACTGGAGCTTCCCGAACTGGAGCTTCCCGAACTGGAGCTTCCCGAACTGGAGCTTCCCGAACTGGAGCTTCCCGAACTGGAGCTTCCCGAACTGGAGCTTCCCGAAC
>Ga0326728_10001887_pt1 | contig 71856 bp, 60 predicted proteins | sample MB3enrmetagenome_FD_207602 | JGI IMG/M metagenome (GOLD analysis project Ga0326728, IMG submission 207602) | Lab enriched peat soil microbial communities from McLean, Ithaca, NY, United States - MB31MN | ecosystem: Environmental > Terrestrial > Soil > Wetlands > Peat | place: USA: New York...
CTCTGTCCAACCTGGCGTGCATGCTTCGCCTCAACCTCTTTACCTACCGGGAGTTGGCCAAGTGGCTCCACGAACCGATGGAAACGCCGCCCTTGGTCCCCGCATTTGAACAACTTACCCTGGCCCTTGGATGATTTGGACAGGCCCGGACAGCCCAAGCATGGAGACCTCATCCTGAAAATGCTCAATCCCGTCCCAGAACCCGCTTGTTCTCAGCGATCACAGACCCGGGGCCGCCCTGTCTTGGACAGCAGTGATAATACAATACCTTTTCGTTGACCAACCGGGGCGCTGAAGTGTATTCTCAGAGAGTGAATCTCACTCGCTGCGTTGCCGTCGTTTTGCCATTGCTGTTGGCCAGTCCCAAGCCTAGCCGAGCGGAGGACCCGCTATTGAAGGGCTTGATCAGTGTCCTGGTTTCCGTCACTTGGACCGGCGGAGTAGATCCTGACAGAGACGCCCTCCAGGGCGACGTTGAATTGAAAGTACGGCAAGCCGGGATGCACGTCCTGACCGCAGGCCAGCAGGCCCAGACTTTTGCAGACGCGCAGGCCGTGACTTTTGGCTCGATGCTATTCGTTGGAGTTGGCGGAAGTGGTGCGGCGATACCTGTGACCCTTGAACTGCACGAGAAAGTGTACTTGCCGCGTGATCTGGTTTCTGCGATGAAGTTTACTGCCCTCGATGCTTACAGCCAATGGCATGACGCCCGCATGAAGGAGCCTAGTCCAATCACAGAAGCGGAGATGAACGAGCATATGGCCCCTGTGGAGGCGGAGACAAAGGAGAACCGCTGCTTATCGTCGTCCACGCTCATGCGGGATGCCGCGATATGGGAGAGACACGGTATTGCCCAATCCGTTCAACCCGAATCCGCACAAAGCATTGTTGCACGTTACAGACCGGCAATTTTAGAGGCAAGCCAGAATGGCCGTCCGTTCCTGGAGCACATGATGGATCTCGAAGTTCAGGCGGCGATGGCGGAAGCGCAACGCCCGGCCAACCCTGGCACCGTGCGGGACACCATCAGAGGTTTCGTCGATCAGTTTGTCAACGAATGGCTTGCCGCAAATCCGAAGCAACACTGACGCCAGTTAGATGGGATCGGAGAGGACTGAGCTTATCGAAGCTGAATGGCAACTTCAGAAAGGGCACCGAGCTATGGGCTTGATCGACGGGCCAAGACCGCGGCGCGACGGGTCCACTTTTATCATCTTCAAGGTTGATACCGCAACCGGCCAAGAGCTAATCGCAGGCCAGCAGAGAATTGTAGGTGCCGCAAAGGCAGAGGCCATTCTGAACGGACTGCGCGCGCAACTACGTCGCGAGGACCCTACGACTCGCTATAGCTGGGAGACTCGACCTTGTTCTCAGGTTGGCAGACACAGACTAGCGTTCGGATTCCGGCGCGATTAAAGAGGGCGGAATATGTAAGGCTTCTCACCCCGTGATCTGCGGTATCGGCACCCGAAATTGCCCCCGGAATATCTCCCCGAAGATCTCCAGGGCTTGCTCGTGCAGCGCACCGTTATCGGCCAGCAGGTGCTCGGACGCGGTGACGCTGTGCGGCGCTCCGTGCATGTCGGAGACGCGGCCCTGCGCCTCCTCCACCAGAAGCGTTCCGGCCGCCATGTCCCAGGGGCTCAGGCCGAACTCCCAGAAGAAATCCAGGCGTCCGCAAGCCACGTATGCCAGGTCGATGGCCGCCGATCCGGTGCGCCGCACGCCGTGCGTGGCCATGGCCAACTGGTAGTAGAAATGGATATTCACGCTCTGGCCTCGCTTGCGGCTGGGGAAGCCGGTGCACGGCAGGCTGTCCTCTAGCCGCTGAATGGTGGAGACGCGAATGCGGCGGTTGTTCAGGTAGGCGCCTCCGCCGCGCTCGGCGGTGAAGAGTTCCTGGCGGATGGGGTCGTAGATGACGCCCGCGATCATCTCGCCGGCGCGCGCCAGGCCCAGCGTGACGTTGAACATGGGAAAACCATGGGCGAAATTGGTGGTGCCATCCAGAGGGTCCACGTACCAGCAATATTCGGAAGAGCTTTCGCGCCCGCCGCCTTCTTCGGCCACGATACGGTGCGCGGGGAAGTGCGACCGCAGCCGCTCCACCACCAGCTTTTCGGAGGCGCGGTCGGCTTCGGTCACTATGTCGAATTCACCCTTGAGTTCGACGGCCACGCGCCGCTCGAAGTAATTCGCCAGAAGCGCGCCGGCCTCGCGCGCGATTTCCACGGCCTTTTCCAGATAGTGCATGGGTTTTCGAAGGGTACCGGGGGAGGAGCGCCGCCGGCCTCAACTCTCTTCTTCCTGGAGGTACTTGATATCGTGCTTAAAAATGAAAAGGTTCGGCAAACCCTTGCGGGTCAGGCGGATGAAGGACCGGTCGTAGTATTCGATGATGCCCACCACTTCCTCCCCATCCGCCATCTTTACGCGGACGGGCGTGGCTCTCTCGATGAGGCGCTTGAGATACCTGATTTCTTCAAACGTCTGCTCCGGCGCGCGGCCGGCTTTTCCACCCTGTTGTGAAGTACTCAATTTTTCTGCCGCTTTTTCTCCCCGTCGGGGACTACGGAAGTACGGGCGCCGGGCGTGCCGGTTCCACCCTCAACCCCACCATAATAACCGTTGCGCGCGGAGACTCGCAATTCGGGCCGGTCGACCCGCACCTCCAGCTTGTGGAAGGGGTCCCTGGTGAGCGGGACGTTCTGCGGGTAGAAGGCCAGCAGGTACTGGGTGCGCAGCTCGGTGATGATGTCGCCGAAAGCTTTATCGAGTTCCGCGCCGACGCTCGGCAGGAAGGGCCGGCCGCCGGTGCCTTCAGCCATGAATTGCAGGGCATGCTCGCCGCCGATATTCCGTCCCGCATCATTGGTAATGGGCATGACGACCACCGGGTAGATGACGGCATCGGCAAGCTGGGCGGCTTCGAGCGCCGCATGGACATCCTTGGAACTGGCGGTATCGCCGCCATCGGTGATGATCACCATGACCTTGCGGCCCTGGCGCGCTTCCAGATCCCGCGCCGACAAATAGATGGCGTCGTAGAGCGCCGTTCCGGCGTCGCCGTGGAGCGTCTTCAGCCGGGCTTCCAGGGATTTGTAATTGTGCGTGAAGTAATGTTGCACGGTGACTTCGTAATTGAAGCTATAGAGCGCAACGGCGTCCTCCGGATTGCCCTCCGACAGCAAGGCATGCAGGAAGCGCGAGGCGGAATCGCCTTCGTACAGCAATTCCTTGTTGGTCGAGCCGCTGGTGTCCACCAGCAGGGCGACGGAAAGCGGCAGTTCGGTGCGCCGTTCGAAAACCGAAATCTCCTGCCGGGCGCCGTTGTCGAACACGTCGAAATCGCCCTTCTGGAGGGCGCCCACAAGCTCTCCCGCCTGGTCCTTGACGGTGGCGACCACGCGCACCAGGTTGACGTCGGCGCGAAACACGGGGGCCTGCTGCGCGCACAGGGCGGCGGCGCAGAAGAGCGGCAGCAGCCAATGTTTAGCCCGCCGCGGGAACATTCCGATCCCACTCTCCTTCCACCCAGACCTCGCCATCCACAAAATGCTCTTTCTTCCAGATGGGCACGGTCTTCTTCAGGCGATTAATGCCTTCCAGCGCCGCTTCAAAGGCCGCCCTCCGGTGCGGGGCGGTGACGATCACCGCAACGCTGGTCTCGCCGATCAACAGGCGGCCCAGGCGATGCACCATGGCCACCCGGTTCACCGCGTGGGCGCCGGCGATCTCACGTCCGATTTTGGCCATCATCTTGAGCGCCATCGGCTGGTAACATTCATAGTCCAGGCAGAGCACCGGCCGGCCCTTGGTCTGGTTGCGGACGGTGCCCTCGAACGTGACCACCGCGCCTTCCGCGCCGGTCAGCAGGCGGGCCATGACGGGGCGCGCATCGATAGGGTGGTGGGTCAGCGCGAAATAGTGCCCGTTCTCGGCAATCTCCAGCGGGTCCGCGGGAGAGGCCTCGGCTCCGCCGCTCACAGGCGGCAGGAAGGCCACTTCATCGCCGTCCTCGATCCTGGTGGACAGGTCCGCAAATTCGCGATTGCGGGCCAGCACAATGCTGCGCGCCATTTCTTTCAACGGTGGACAGCGCGCGGCCACGGTGTCGAAGACCGTCCGTAGATCGGCCCCTCCGGGAAAATCGGCCTCCTCCGACGGCCGTCCCACCAGATCCTTCAATACCCCAAAGAACAGGATTCGCACGCGCATTCGACGCTCTACCAAGGGCCAGTCTAACAGACGGTTGCGGGCGGTCCATAGTTGCACCGGGTTACAATGCAGGTTCCCCATGCAACCCGCTATCGAAACGCGCTTGCGCGTGCGTTACGCCGAAACCGACCAGATGGGAGTGGTCTACTACGCGAACTACCTGGTTTGGATGGAGGTGGGCCGCGTGGAGCTATGTAAGGCCCTGGGCTTCAGTTATCGCGACATGGAGCGAGAGGACGGCGTCCTGCTGGCGGTGGCCGAAGCCTGCTGCCGTTACCGCTCACCGGCCCGCTTCGACGACGAGGTGATTGTCAAGGCCTGGATTGAAGAGGCCAACCCGCGCATGGTGACCTTCGCCTACGAGATGCGGCTGGCCGGGACGGATCGCGCGCTGGCGACCGGGCACACGCGCCACATCTTCGTCAACCGCGAAATGCGCCGCGCACGCCTGCCGGAGAAGTACCACGCGATGTTCGGACTGTAGGGCTGGGCGGGCTTCTCATGCCACCGCCTTCTCAATCAGGAACGGCACGTATTTCCGATCCGTCCCCTGGATGTGTACCACCAGCCAATCATTCAGAAACTGGAAAAGTTGCGTCGTCATGGCCACATGTTCCCTTTCGAAGTCCGCTTGGAATTGCAGCACCTTTGTCTTGAGCGCGTCATGTTGAGCCTTGTGCGCCGCAAGATCCGGATAGCCGTGCACCGCCATCAGGCGCTCCTCGTGCGCGAAGTGCGACGCCGTGTACTGGACGAGGCGGTCCAGTGTCTTAGCCAGCACGGTTTTCCCCTGGCCCGCGCTCATAGCTGCGTACAACTCGCCCACAATCCGAAACAGGTTCTGGTGCTGTGCGTCGATGCTGCCGATTCCTACGCTGTAATCGTTGTTCCACTCAAACATGCTCAGCATATCGGCAGATCCGCCGTGGAACCATAGGCCCGCGGTAAAATCAAAGTATGCGCATCCTCCTCTTCAGCGGCAAAGGAGGGGTGGGGAAAACCAGCCTGGCCGCTGCTACCGGTCTGGAACTCTCCCGCCTCGGATACCGCACCCTGGTCATGAGCGTCGACCCCGCCCATAGCCTGGCGGACGCGTTCGACATCGAAACCGAGCTGTTCCATGGCAAGACCGGCGATCCGTATACCATCAACGAGCGCCTCGCCATCCACGAGGTCAACATCCAGAAGGAAATCAAGCGTCACTGGCGGGAGATCTCGGCCTACGTGGTGTCGGTGCTGCGCACCACCGGCATCAGCGACGTGGAGGCCGAGGAGCTGGCCATTCTGCCGGGGATGGAAGAGCTCAGCGCCATGATGTACGTAAACCAGTTCCGGCGCGAGCAGCGATACGACGCGATCGTTTTGGATTGCGCCCCCACCGCGGAATCCATGCGCTTCGTGAGCATGCCGACCACGCTCGAATGGTACATGAAGCACATTTTTGCCTTCCAGCGCGGGTTGTTGAAAGCCGTTCGCCCATTCGCCAACCGGGTGGCGCCGTTCGAGCTGCCCTCGGACGATTATTTCACCAACGTCCAGAACCTGTTCGGGCGCCTGGCGGGCATCGACGAGCTGCTCGAAGACCCCCGCATCACCAGCGTCCGGCTGGTCACCAATCCGGAACGCATGGTACTGCGCGAAACCCAGCGCGCGTTCGTTTATTTCTCGCTCCACGGATTGGCCGTGGATGGCATTCTTGTGAACCGGGTGCTGCCGCTCGCAGTGACCGACGCCTATTTCCAGGAGTGGCGCGCGTCGCAGACCCGCATTCTGGAGGAGATTGACGCTTACTTCGCGCCCGTGCCGGTGAAGCACATTCCCCTGTTCACGCACGAGGTGCTGGGGCGCGAGCGTCTGGAAGAACTGGCCCGCGCGCTCTACGGCGCCGGCGAGGACCCCGCGGCCATCGGCCGCACCGAAGCGCCTTACACCTTCGCCAAGCGCGATGGCCACTACGAAGTGCGCCTCAAATTGCCATTCGCCGCGAAAGGCGAGGTGGGGCTGTTCAAGAAGGGCGACGAACTGGTGGTGGAAATCGGCACGCTGCGCCGGCACATCGGCCTGCCGACCTCGATGGCCGGCCTTTCCCCCAGCCGCGCAAAGTTGGACAATAGAATTCTGACCGTGGAGATGAAGGAGAGTTGAAATGGAAGAAAAGACGGCTGAGGGCGAAGCCAGCCAGTCCGGCTGCTTCTTCTGCACCATGCTGCCGCTGATCGAGCGCCGCTGGTCGGAAGCCACGCGCGGCCACTTCAAGAACTCGCGCATCGAGTTCCTGAAAGGGATGCGCAGCCTGATCGACGACCGGATCGCGCATCTTTCGAAGGAAGAGCCGAAGGGAACCCGCGTTACGGTGGAGTGACGCCCAGTTCCCGCAGCAGCGGCGCGGGCTGGCGCTACAGCGGCTGTTGCTCCGCCATCCGCCCGTACCTCCACGTGGACCACGCATAGACGCCCGCGCAAAGCACCACCAGGAGCGGCATCGCGCGGGCCGCCGCGGCGATCGCGGACATCACGATCACCTGAAAAATGCTGGTGCCAAAGGAGACGCCGCTGGAGAACCGCCAGCGTATCTGGTTGCTGTGGTGGGTCACGGAAGCGTGATGGCCCATCGCCAGCGCGGAGAGCGCGGCGGCGAGGCCGGCAACGGGAGCCAGAGGCAAAGTCATCAGCGCGGACACCAAAAGGAACGGCGCATCTTTGGCCGCCAGAATCTGCCAGCCGGGGACGGGTAGAAGACGGTAGCGCGTCATGCCGCCATCGCCATCGAGACCGAAGAGCGTCTGCGCATAAGTCGAGAGCGCGAGCATCACCAGGATCGTCATGGGCAGGAAGGCCTCGGCTGGCAGTAGTCCCGCGGCACGGAAGCCCAGCGAGAGAGCGCTGATCGCCGCGCCGCCCCAGAAATCGAGAGTTGAAAGCATCTCGCGCAGGTTCTTGCGGATGAGATGATTCAACGGGCCCGGAAAGTTGGGCAAACGGCGCCATACGCCCTGGCGGGCGGGAGGAAGCGCCGGCAGCACGAACCCGATCGCAAACACCCCGGCAGCCAGCGCGCAAAGGCCCATGGATACGCGCTTCCAAACCGCCAGCCCCGTGATGAGCCACGTGACGGGATTGAGCCACGGGCTGAGGATTCGCAGCCATCGGCGCTCGCCCGTGCTGAGCGGCCAGACGGCCATGCGGTCGCGCGGCAAGACGCGCAGCGGATCGGCGCTCAATGGAATAAACAGGACCAGGCCGATGAAGGCGCTGAGCGCCACGAAGACGCCGCGATCCCCGAGAAAAAGAAATGCCACGCCGACTACGAAAAGGTTGTTGCCGGAGAACGACCCCACGGTTCGGAGATCGCGCCGCACCGCGGTTGTGAGCGCGGCTAGGATTGCCCGGATGCGAGCCATTCCAACTGCTCCGAAACGGGCGGTTCAGCGAGATCCAGATACAGGTCCTCGAGCGGGCGCGGCAGTTCGGCGGCCGAGGAGTTCCAAACGATCCTCCCCTCGCGAATCATGACGAACTGGTGGGCGATGCGCTCGACCACCGGCAGAATATGCGAGGTGAGGAACACGGTGATGCCGCGCGGCTGCTGAGACCAGGAGGTCGCGCATGATCTTGGAGGTGGCGGGGTCGATGGCCTCGAACGGCTCGTCGAGAAAGAGCACCTCCGGGTTGGGCAGCAGGGCCATGGCGAACGCGGTCTTCTTGCGCATACCGTGGGAGCCGTAAGCGGCGAACGTGTTACGGCCCTCGGTGAGGCTGAGCACCCGCAGGAGTTGCTCCATGCGCGCGTGGGACTCCCGCTTGGCCAGGCCGTAGATCTGAGCCGTGAGAAGGAGGTGCTCTTCGATGGTGAGGTCGTCGAAGAGGCCGAGGTTTTCGGGCAGCACGCCGATGCGGCGCTTGACCTCAAGCGGATGCGTGGCGACATCAAACCCGCAGACGGAGGCCTGGCCGGAAGTGGGGGCGAGGAGTCCCGAAAGCATCTTGACAGTAGTCGATTTGCCGGCGCCGTTGGGACCGAGAAAGGCGCAGATAGCGCCTTTCGCGACCTCCAGGGACAGGGTGTTCACGGCGGTTACGGCGCCGAATCGTTTAGTGAGCTGGTAGCAGGAGATCATGGAGTGACGCCCAGTTCCCGCAGCAGCGGCGCGGGCTGGTAGAGCTTGCGCAAGGCCTCCACGATGCCTTGCGAGGCCACGTGCACGGCCCGCGCCTGCTCGTCGCTATATAGATAGGTCAGCGGCAGAGCTTCCAGGTTATTGTCGAAGATAATGCCCACGATTTCGCCCTTGGAGTTCACCGTGGGGCTGCCCGAGTTGCCGCCGGTGATGTCGCAAGTGCTGACAAAGTTGAACGGCATCACCAGGTCCAGAAGCGGCTTGCCATCCACCCAGCGCTGCGGGAGCTTGTAGGGATCCTGGTTCCCGGCGCGATAATACAAGCCTCCGAAGGTGGTGGCATAGGGAACCGGGGCTTCCGTCTTGTCCTTGTACCCTTTGACTGCCCCGAAGGTCAGCCGAAGCGTGGAGGTGGCATCCGGATACTCGCCGGCGGGGAGCACCTTGAGCCGGTATTCGACAATGCGCTCTTTGCTCGAAGCGTCCAGCGATTCGATCAGCTCCTCATGTTTCTGGAGGAGCTTGCGGGCCGGTTCATCTAGCAGGCGCGCGAGGCGGATCATGCCGTCGCCGGAGTTGAGGACCGCGTCATGGCTCCCCGCCAGGCGCTTTCTCTCGGTGACATCCTTCAGCTTGGTGGAGCGCACGAACTCGGCGGCGGCCTGCTGCGGCGTGAGGTTGCCCAGCAGGGCCTTCACGGGCGCTTCCTTTTCACCCAGAGCCTTGACATCTTCGAGGTACTGCGCCAGGAGCGCGACTTCGAGCGAATCGTCGATGGGTGCGGGCGAGTATAAGGCGAGCTCCAGCGAGCGCCGGGCGCTGTCGCGGTACTCGGGCAGGCGCTGGTCGTTGGGTTTACCACGCTCCTCCGACAGGCGGACGATCTGGCGGGCGATACGGAACAGATTCGACCCCAGCGCCGCGGGGCGCTCGAGAACCTGGTACGGCTTCTCGAACGGCGTCCAGGTCTTGTACGCGGCCGCCACCTCGTCCCACACTTTGCCGGCGCCGGTTCCCAGCTTGGGGTCGCGCTCGACGGCATTGCGCAGCTTCTTTTCGAAGCTTTGTTTGCGCACCATCAGCTTGACATCGTTCAAGCCGATGAGCTTTCCGGCCGTCGATTTGTAAGTGTTCGAGAAGCTGAATAAGGTCCGCTGGGCCAGCCGCCGGTTCTCTTCGCTCTGGGCCGAGAAGGTGCGCAGGGCTTGAATGCGCGTCTGCAACCGCGCCAGGGTCAGGGGCAAGGAAGTGTCGCGGTAAAAGGCGAGCTGCTCCGCGGTGTCGAGGCGCGACGTGGCCCCGGGGTTTCCGGCGACGAATACCAGTTCGGTATCCTGGGCGCCCACGGCGCTCCACTTGAGGTAGTGCGGCGTGGCGGCGGGCTGGCCGTTCTCGTAGGCGCGGAGGAAAGCGATATCGAAGTCGTAGCGCGGGTAGGTGAAGTTATCGGGGTCGCCGCCGAAGAAGGCGATCCCGTACTCGGGAGCGAACACCAGCCGCAGATCGGTGTACTTCTTGTACCGATAGAGATCGAAGCGCTGGCCAGAGAAGAGCTTGACGACGGTGCAAGTGTCGCCGGTTTTATCGGCGCAGGTTTTCTCGATGCGCGCCATGGCGGCGTTGCGCTTCTCGAGCGCCTCGGCGGCCTTGACGCCGTCCTTGGCGGCGCCTTTCACCTGGTTGGTGACGTCCTCCATGCCGACCAGGACGTTGGCCTCCAGGTCCGGGCACTTGAGCTCCTCCCTGCGGGTGGCCGCGTAGAATCCGTCTTTGACGTAATCGTGCTGCGCCGAGCCGACTTTCGAAATGCAATCGGAAGCCACGTGATGATTGGTGAAGATCAGGCCGTTGGGCGAGACGAACGAGCCCGATCCGCCGCCGATGCGCATGGATGCCAGCCGCAGGCTGTCGAGGAACTGATCGGTGACCTCGAAGTCGTACTTCTCTTTGACCTGGTCCTTGGGGAATTGATTGAAGAGCCACATGCCCTCATCGGCCACGGCGGGCAAGGCGAGGGCGCAGAGAAAGAGGAGACGGCGGAATCTCATGAGAGCTCCCAAGCTCCAGTGTAAGGCGGGGGTGCAGGGCGCGGGGGCGGCGTGACGAGCCGACTTGCCCAGTGCGTTAAAAGTGCGTGGCTTCGAGCGTTACGGGCAGTTCTTCGTGCATTCTAAGGGGTAGCACTTGAGACCGTGCTGTTTGCCGCCCTCCCGGTCGAATTTGTGCTGTATTGCCTTCAGGTGATGTGGGTCACCGGTCTCATACCAGCGATACACAGCGTGGGCGGTGAAATCAGCAAGTTGCATGATCCTTGAAGTACGAGAATCGAAGAAGAACACCGTCTCGACCAAGCTGTTTATAGTGGTCCAGCGGCTACCACCAGCTTGAAATTTCGCCAAGAGGGTTCGAATCTGGCGGGACAGAGATGGTCTGGCTTCATCGAAAACAATGATGCCTCGCTGAACGCTCCCTTGCTTGGCTTGCACCTTGCGCAGGAACAGATTGAACATCGTGCAAAGCCCCTCGAAGGCCTGCTCGTACGGCTCGACCCTTCCTCCGTACTTCCTCAGAAGCGCATTCTTTTCGACCACGGCGGCAAACAGCACTATTCGTTGACCGGCGACTTGGGAGATTACTCCGTACACGTCGTTCATGAGGGTTGTTCTTTCGGGCCGGGAGACGGAATGGAAAAAGTTGCGGCCGCTGCGGATTTCGCTGGCATGAAACTCGATTGGGCTCCCCGCTTGAGGAAAGTGCGAGTCTTGGATGGTGTTGAGCTTCCGTGTCAGCGTTCTCCATTGACCCTCATGAATTGCGACACCGGCAAGAACGAGATGGCGGGAACTTCCAGGATTGGTTCCTCCATCGCCAGACTCATCTATGTAGAGGATATGCACGAAAAAAGAAAAGGCGGCTGAGCGGGTATGACCCGACGAACCGCAAAGGCAGCTCTCCCAGTCGCATTTTCAGTATAGTGTAGTATGATACGGCGACTCAATAGCCGTATCATATTGACACGCAAGCAATTATCACCATGAAAACCATTGCCTTCCGGTATCCGTGGCTCTCTGCGACAGGATCAAGAATCGCGACCGGGTCGAGCTAAGCCACGCCTCGCTAAGCCACGCCGCCCCGCAGGGCGGAATGACCGGCGCGGTACAATAACCGCTTCGGGAGGATGGTATCGTGACAGAACTCGTCGTTCGGCCCACCGCGAAGTTCATCAAGGCAGGCGCAATCCTGGCGGTCATCTTTGTTCTGGGAGTGGAAATCGCGTACCTGGCAAAGTGGCGCCACAACCAGGCGCTGAATTGGGTGCCCATCGCCGCTCCGCTGGTGCTGCTGTGGCCGGCCCAGCGCTGGCTTCACCGCCATTTCATCAAGGCGGTGGTTACCGCCGACCGGCTGCGCTATGAAGTCGGAATGACATCCAAATCCACGCGCAACATTCAGCTTTCCAAGGTGCAGGATGTGCGCGTGGACCAACGGATTGTGCAGCGAGTGTGGGGGGTGGGCAATCTCTCCATCGAGACCGCGGGCGAGGCCAGCCGCCTGACGATCCGCAACGCGGACCACCCGCAGGCGCTGGCGGACGAGATCATGACCCGCGCGCAGAAGGGGCCTACCGGCACGTGAGCGGAAAGCTGACCGGCAAGACCGCGGTGATTACCGGCGCCAGCCGGGGACTGGGCAAGGCCATGGCCCTGGCGTTGGCGGCGGAAGGGGCGCGGATTGCGCTGGTAGCGAGGGACCGCCAGCGGTTGGACGCCGTAGCCGCCGGGATCGGCGGTGCCAGCGGCCAGGCGACGGTTGTCCCGGCGGATGTGACCAGCGAAGACCAGGTGCGCCGGATCGAGCGAGAAATCGCCGTCCAGTTCGGGAAGGTGGACATCCTCATCAACAACGCCGGGGTCATCGTCCGCAAGCCGCTCGTGGAATTCACGCTGGAGGAGTGGCGCCGCGTAATGGACACCAGCGTCACGGCGGCGTTTCTGATGTGCCGCTCGTTTGTGCCGCACATGCGCGGCCGCGGCTACGGGCGCATTCTCAACATGACCTCGACCATGAGCCGGGTCTCGCTGCCCGGCCGCGCGGCATACTCGGCCAGCAAGTCGGCGCTGCTGGGAATGACGCGCGCGCTGGCGCTGGAGCTGGCCCAGGACGGCATCACGGTCAACGGCATCAGCCCCGGGCCGTTCGCCACGGAGATGCAACCGCCGATGGACGCCGAGGCGAACGCGCGGTTCCTCGCCAACGTTCCGTTGGGCCGCTGGGGCAGAGCGGAGGAGGTTGGCCAACTGGCGGTCTACCTGTGCTCGGAAGACGCCGGCTACATCACCGGCACGGACATCCTGATCGACGGCGGCTGGTGCGCGCGTTAGGCGGCGGGATCATGACGCTATTGCCGGAAAGGTCGACACTGCTGTTGCCCTTCAGGGAATCCACGCCGGACAGCGCGCCACCGCTGCGGGTGGGGGTGGTCCTCGACCGCACTCGCCCTGCGCCATGGATGGATGCCCTGATCTCGTTTCTGAAACAACTTCCGGGAACTGACATTTGCCTTCTCACTCTCACTGGTCGACCTCTGGCGGCATCGAAGCGGCCCTCATGGTTGACGGATCGCCTTTACTCCGCCAGTCGAGCGAGATTCGATCCGTTCGGGGATATTACCACCGGCGGGACCGAATCTGTCACTCCGGAGTCAGTCGAAGGACTCCGGACCGCGGGTTGCGGAGTTCTCGTCTGGCTGGCGGCCTGCAAAGATCCCAACCTGGATATTGGCGGCCTGGCGAAGCAAGGAGCCTTCACTGTCCGCTTGGGGGAACGAAACCGGATAATCCCCTTCTGGGACGAGGTGGCCGGCAGCCAAGCGACCTCGACGGTCACTATCTACTGGCACGAATCCTCGTTGGCACATGGCCGGGCGGTTCGAAAAGCGGAAACCTCCACTTTCCAGGGGCTTTTCTTTACTCGGAACGCCGAGGAGCCTCTGGTCGCGGCCATTCGGATGCTGGCCGGCTTGTGCTTGGAGATCCAGCAGGAAGGCCGGAAGTGCGCGGAAAAGTTCCGCGGTTTTGCGAATGAGCCGATGGGAGAGGCCGCCCCCGCGGATTATCCGACGGCCTTCGAGGCGGGGCGATTCCTCGTAAGGAAACTGGCGCGAAGCGCGCAACTGCGCTGGAAGTCCCGCGGCAAAGAATCCAAGTGGTTCGTCGCCATGCGGCGGAATTCGGGCGGCTCCATCACTGATCCGGACCGGCTGGATTTGACCGGGTTCAGAGAAGTTCCTCTTCCTCAGGGCAGTGATCAGATGGCTGACCCTTTTCTGTGGGAAGCCGGAGGGCGCAATTATCTGCTGTTTGAGGAGATTCCCGCGGGATCGTCGCGGGGCCGGTTGGGGTGTGTGGAGGTGTTCGAAAATGGCTCCTGCTCGGAAATGCGGATCGTTCTTCAGCGGGACTATCACCTCTCGTACCCTTGTGTCGTGCCGGCGAACGGCGAGTTGTTCCTCCTCCCCGAAACCGCGGGGGCCGGCCGGGTGGATCTCTACCGCTTCTCTCGCTTTCCGTGGGATGTCGAGCTGGTCGCGCCGCTGGTAGAGGGGCTGGCGTTGGTTGACACGACGCCCATTCTTCTCGACGGCCGCTGGTACTTCTTCACGACTACGGCGCTGCCCTTCATGGAGACTCTTCTGTTCTGGGCGGACCGCTTGGACGGCACTTGGAATCTGCATCCCGCCAGCCCCGTCTCCTGTTGCGTGAAAAACAGCCGTTCCGCCGGGAATCTCTTTTGGAGGGATGGGCGCCTCTACAGGCCCACACAGGATTGCTCGTTACGCTACGGTTATGCCATCCAGGTGAGCGAGGTCACACGGCTGACGCCGATCGAGTTTGAGGAGCGCATGGTGAATTGGATTCCGCCAGCCTGGGGCCCAGGGCTGCTGGGCACCCACACCTGGAACGAGTCAAGCCGTCTGCAAGTCCTGGATGGCCGGTGGATGACTTGCAGAGACATCACTGCGGGCAGAAACAGGGGAAGGAGCGCGCTCCGCCCCGCCCGTTGGGTCAACGCCAGTCTGTGTCGGCGAACCTCATCCACCACTCGCCGTCCAGTCGCGTGAGCGCGGCCTCGCCCTGCAGCACGCATGCCATGAGCTGCGGGTCGCGGCTGTGCACCAATACGCCATTGCCCAGGTAGTGGAAGGTGCAATGTCGAAGGTGGAAGTCTAGAAGATGGCGCGGTACGACCTGCCCACGGACGGCAACTGCTCCTTGCGCCCAGGCATCGCGCCAGAGCGCCAGCAGGACTTTGTCCATCCGGCGGGCCGCCGCTCCGATCTGGAGGACGATGAAGACCCCGCCGGGCTTGGCATAGTAGACATACCAGCCGGCCCGGGTTCCGCCCGGGTCGCGAACCACAACCGTGCGCAGTTCGCCGCGGCTGCGCGCGGTTGCGGCTTCATCCAAGAGCCACTGGAAGGATGCGGGATCGTAACACGGCTTCAACGCATCCCGCCAGCCGATCTCTTCCACACACTGCAAAAGTTCTCCCGCGCCTACCGGCTCCCCGCGCAATTCCGTCACCGGAGGCGATACCGCCTGGAAGGGCAGTTTCGACAGCGCCGCATCGGCCAACCAGCACCCTGGAAAAATCCAGCGGGCCATGCCGCGCACGGCCGCCTTCGGATGCTGGCGGAGCCTTCCCTGAAGATACCGTGCGGGCCGCAGTATGCGCAGCCACTCCAGGGAATACAGCCGGGCCACTTTGGCGCCCATGGCGGTCCAGACTGCGTAGGCGGGCTCGGTGGCGCCATCCGTGATCGAAAGCTCCTGCGGCCCTTCGAGGAAGCGCTTCATCAGTGCAAGGCCCGCAAAACCGCGGTATGCCTCGGTGTCTGCCATGAGCTGGGAAGCCACGCCAACCAGAATCCTGCGGCCGTTGAATTCCATGGGTCGCGCCACGACTCCGATAAAGGCAACGACCCTCCCGCGGTGGAGATAGACGAACGATGGCAACGCGCAGTCGCGCCAGGGATTGTGGAAAAAGACTTTGGCGAAATACCGCTCAAGCGCCGGCCCGGCCCTCCCGCGCCCCCGGCGAAACACTTTCAACTCGAGCGCCGCCACTTCGGGAATATGCGCTTCTTCGAACCTCCGGATTTCACCCACGGTTGCCTCCTACGCTCAAAGATGCGTCCGCCGGCGGTTGAATCCCATCCGAAGGTCGATTGCTCCGGCGAGTTTTCTTGAGAATTTGAACACATGCGCGCTTTAACGATCTGAGACCACGAAACAACAAACTTGGCACGGTAAGCCGGCGAACGACGATCCATCGCAGCGGGTGGTCGGCGGTCGCCAGCGAGCGTTTGTACTGCGAATCTCCCGCCAGAAAATCGAAAGCCTTGTAAGTCTGTTTTTCGATGCAGTAACGGATAGTCAGGTACAGTGTCAGAAGCCCGGGGCTCGAGTGGGCGTCAAGCGAGTAATTGAACCCGGACTGATAGAAACGGACCCATCCGCGATCCAGAAAGCAGTACAAGACGCCAACCAGTATGGGGCCGGTTCGGACTTCGAATAGCAGGATGCGGCCGTCACTAAAGCTCCGGCGAATTAGGGCTTCATGAAAGCCGACAAATTTCGGGGAACCGAAAGCGCCGCGGCTGCCGCGGTCTGCCCAACTCGCCTGGTGCAATTCCGCCAGTTGCCGCAACATAGTGACAGCCTCTTCGGCGCTCTCGGCGGTCCGGAGGGCGCATGTCCCGCCAATCTGATCGTGGGCGCGCTGGCTGCGCCGGATGTTCTTCCGGACCTTCGCGGACAGGACGGAGTCAAAGTCGGCGGCGTCTCTGCGGAGTTGGCGGAGATCAAGATAATGCGAGGGCCTTTCCGAGATCTCAACACTGCCCAGGGAACTTGCCGCTGAGCGGATTCCGGAATGCTCCGCCAGTCCTTGCAGCAGCAGCTCATCCCAGTATCGGTTCCGCAGGAACTTCACCAGCGCCTTTGCTACCGGCCCTTCGTAGTCGGGAAGGCTTAGGAGGGAGTTGTATTCAATGCAGGTCGAGTCAGCTTCGTTTTCACCGGCGCAATTCAGATACACCCGGCGCAGGGGAATGCCACGCACCCACTGAGTGCGCCAAACCAGGATACAGCAACCAACCACATCGCCATCCCCCAAGAACTCCAAGAGGTCGGGTTTCAAGTCTTCGCCGAACGTTGCCAGCCAGCAATCCACCCACTCCCGAGAAAGAAAGAACGTCGCATCGGGGCACATGTTGTGGATGCGCTCCCAGGTGGGGGCCCATCCGGACCATTGGCGCCAGCTCAACCTCCGCACTGAGATCTCAGCCATCGATGGCGTTTTCCCACAAGACAACCCCGACACCGCCAAAGCTGGGCGGATTCTCTCGTGTCAAGGGGACCTCGGGGGCCGGAGCGGCGATTCTCCGACGCGTCCCCCAGGGGCCGTGCAGCGCCTCCCCGCACCTTGCTCTCACTCTAACACGTCGTCCACCGCCTTTGGGCGATTCGCGTATGAGTTGGCCGCTGTTCCCCACGGGGTGCGCCCTGGCTTCCCAGGATACGGCTCCACTGGAGGTGGCTGGATGTATAATCGATACCGGCCAGGAAGTCAAAATTGAATCCCGGATGACAGGAGTTGCCATGAGAGTTGTAAGTCTGTATGGTTGGACCTTGGTTTGTGGTCTGGCCCTGGTTTCGACTCACTGCGCCAGCAGATCGGTCTCGGAACCTCCTCACCTTCGGAAGCAGGGGACAGCCACCCAACTGATCGTCGAGGGCAAGCCGTTCCTGGCGCTGTCGGGGGAGTTGCTCAACAGCAGCGCCTCGAGCGTCGAGTACATGCAGCCGATTTGGCCGAAGCTCGCGGCGGCAAAATTGAACACTGTCATCGCGGGTGTTTCCTGGGCGCAGATCGAGCCGCAGGAAGGCAAGTTCGACTTCAGCGTGCTGGACGGGGTCATCCGGGATGCGCGGAGTCACAACCTGCGCCTCATTCTAATCTGGTTCGCGAGCTGGAAGAACGGTCTCTCGAGCTACCCGCCGGACTGGGTGAAGAAGGACTTCCAGCGCTTCCCGCGCATCCAGATACAGGGCGGGAAGACCATCGAACTCCTTTCCACGCTCAGCGATGCGAACCGCGACGCCGACGCACGCGCCTTCGCCGCGCTGATGCGGCACGTCAAGGAAGTGGACAGCCAGCAGCAGACGGTTATCATGATCCAGGTGGAGAACGAGGTCGGGGTCCTGCTCGACTCGCGGGACCGGTCGGCCGCGGCCAACCGGGCCTTTGACGGGCCGGTTCCCAAAGAACTGATGGACTACCTCCAGCAGCACAAAGACACGCTGATACCGGAGTTCCGGGATGTTTGGAAGGACGCCGGGTTCAAGACCTCCGGCACGTGGGAGCAGGTTTTCGGAAAGGGAAGACCCGAGAATTTCGAAATCCCCGTCCGGGTGGAGAGCCCGCCCTACAAGCAAGCGGACCTGGACAGTTGGCGGCAGATTCGTTGGCCCGCCGACGAGATCTTCATGGCGTGGCACTATGCCCGTTATGTGAATACGGTGGCCGAGGCCGGCAAGAAGGAATACAACATCCCGATGTACGTGAACGCCTGGCTGCAGCAGCCGAACTTCCCCTGGCCGGGGGTGTACCCGAGCGGAGGGCCGGAGCCCCAGGTGCATGACGTCTGGCGAGCGGGCGCGCCATCCATCGATATCCTGGCGCCGGATCTCTACCTCGAGTACTTCGCCGAGGTTTGCGCCCGTTTCAACCGGAGCGGAAACCCCTTGTTCATCCCCGAAACCGGGGCCGGCGCGGAAGGCGCGGCCAAAGTTCTGTACGCTTTCGGACGCCACGATGCCATCGGCTTCTCGCCTTTCGGCATCGACGGGAACAGGCCGCCGGACGACAATCTCAGCAGCAGCTACGACCTCGTTTCGCAACTGGCGCCGCTGATTGTGGAACACCAGGGCAAAGGCACCATGTCCGCGGTCCTCCTCAACCCGAACGACCCGCCGCAGAAAGTCCGGCTGGGAAATCACACCATCGAGGCCACGTTCCAGTTTGGGCCCTATCCCGGAGCGCCGGCGACGCGGCAGCCGATGCCCCCCGCGGCGGCCATCTTCATTGCGACAGGGCCTGACGAGTATTACGTGGCCGGCAAGGGCGTGAGCCTGACCTTCTCTCCGAACACACCGGGGCCCGAGATCGACGGGCTTGGCACCGTGGAAGAAGGCGTTTTTGTGAATGGCCGCTGGGTTCCTGGGCGCCGCCTGGCCGGCGACGAAACCATCCAGGGGCAGACCGTGTCGCTCTGGAACAAAGGAATCCAGCGGGTGACCCTTTATCGTTATCGCTGACATAAGGAGATCGTCATGAAACTAGGAATTGTGTTTTGCTCGACACTCGTGTTTTCTTTCGCCCTCGCCTCTGCTGCGGACATTCCTCACTTGCAGAAGCAGGGGACGGCCACCCAACTGATCGTAGACGGCAAGCCGTTTCTGGCGCTGGCCGGGGAACTGCACAACAGCAGCGCCACCAGTCTCGAGTACATGAAACCGGTTTGGCCCAGGCTCGCCGAGGCCGAACTCAACACGGTCCTGGCGGGCGTTTCCTGGAACCAGATCGAACCGCAGGAAGGAAAGTTCGACTTCAGCGTGCTGGACGGCGTGATCCGGGATGCGCGGAGTTACAACCTGCGTCTCGTGCTTCTATGGTTCGGAAGCTGGAAGAACGCTCTGTCCAGCTACCCGCCCGACTGGGTGAAGAAAGACTTCAAGCGCTTTCCACGCGTCCAGGTACAGAGTGGTAAGACCATCGAACTCCTTTCCACGCTCAGCGACGCGAACCGGGACGCCGATGCCCACGCCTTTGCCGCGCTGATGCGGCACGTCAAGGAAGTGGACGGCCAGCAGCACACGGTTCTGATGATCCAGGTGGAGAACGAAATGAATGTGATAGGCGACCACCGCGACCGCTCGCCGGTGGCCAACAAGGCATTCGCGGGGCCGGTGCCGAAGGAGCTGATGGACTACCTTCAGGCGCACAAGGATAGCCTGATCCCGGAGTTTCGCCAGGTGTGGGAGGCGGCCGGCTTCAAGACCTCCGGGACCTGGGAAGAGGTGTTCGGCAAGGGCCTCGCGACGGATGAAGCCTTCATGGCCTGGAACTATGCGCGCTACGTGGGCCGGGTGGCCGAGGCGGGCAAAGCCGAATACCCGATACCGATGTACGTGAACGCGGCGGTGATGGGATTCGCGAGAGTAGGGCCACCTGCCAACGCGCATGGCGGCGGCCCTCTGTGTCAGTTGATGGACGTCTGGAGGGCCGGCGGGCCGCAAATCGATATACTCTCGCCCGACATTTACGGCAACGACGACTTTTTTGTGTCGACCACGGCAGCCTACGCGCGATCCGGGAACCCGCTGTTCATCCCCGAGTCGAACGGGGGGCGGGAAGGCGCCACCAGGGCGCTCTACGCCTTCGGACGCCACAACGCCATAGGCTTCTCGCCTTTCGGTATCGACGGGTCCAGAGCGCCTGACACCGACCTGATCAGTGGCTACGACCTCATTAACCAATTGGCGCCCCTGATTCTGGCGCACCAGGGCACGGGCACGATTTCCGCCGTCTTACTCGGCCAGAATAATCCGTCTCAGAAGATTCAGGTGGGGAATTATACGCTGGAGGCCGCGTCCCTGAGGCCCCGAGCTATGCCTGGGGCGCCAGCACCACCGGCGACCGTGCCCTCCACGGCGGCAATCTTCATTGCGGTGGGGCCTGACGAGTACTTCGTGGCCGGCAGCGGAATGACTGTCAGCTTCTCGCCCAACACACCGGGGCCTCCACTGGCCGGACTCGGCACCGTGGAAGAAGGCAGTTTCGTGAACGGCTTCTGGGTTCCCGGCCGCCAGCTAGCCGGCGACGAAACCGGGCAGGGGGACTATCTGTCCTTGCGGAACCTGGGCATCCAGCACGTCACGCTGTATCGCTACGAATGAGCGCGGGCCGCCAGCGCGGCGATTCCGGCATTCAGCGCTCTCCGGCGCGGCCTCTGCCGAGAGTGTGCTGGGGGGAACCGTGTTGGATAATCTCAGTGCCGAGCCCATGCCCGTCTCCATCGGCTTCCATCCGTTCTACCAGGTGAATGATACGCCGCGCGGTGGTCGTCTTTGCACCCGCCGGACCGGAGAACAACTTCATCTGCTTTGAGCCCATGGCCGGCATCACCGATGCGCTCAATCTCGCGCACAAAGGTGTCTACAAAGAGCTACAGTACATCCCGCCCGGCCAGAAGTGGCAGGAAAGCTTCTGGATCAAGCCGAGCGGATTCTGACTTTATCCGGCCTCACTCCCACTGGAGCTTCAAGTGGAGCATGGCCCCTTCTTTCGGCAGCGCCAGGCCCCGGGCGGGAGACCGGGCGGAAACGCTGGGCTGGGACTTGACCGGTGTCCAGACGCCATCTTGGTAGACACCTTCCTCGATCTGCACAAATCGGGCTTCTCCATGGCCCGACATTACGGGCGGCCGGAAGTCAATGGTGCTGTCGAACCCCAGGATCAGAAACTCATCCGGCTGCACCTGGGCGAGCAGCGCGCGGCCCGACGGAATGGTCGGCGGTCGAGCCTCCCCCCAACCGGGTTGCCGGCCCATCGCGGGAGGGAACCGCACCATCACATCGTAGCGCTCGAAAGCGAGCAAACGACGCCCGATGTTCTCCTCCTCGATGGCCGACTGCAGCTTCTTCGTCCCTTGCAGCTCCGCAATCACCGGAGCCGCGTTCCGCAGCAGGCGGTAATCCGCGGCCACGTCCGCGAACTGCGGCCCGAACTCGCCGTCGGCGGTGGCTCCGTATTCCTTGATCCCCACTCCGAACTGCGCAAACCCGATCGCCCCGTATTCGCCAATGGCCATGAAACAGTAGCGTGCGTACTCCTTTCCCTCCCCTGTCTCCACCATCAGCAGCGGGTTGTCGGGCCGGGCGTAATCCGCCAGGTCGGTTCGATAGTTGACCGCCGAGCGGTCGTAGATGTCGGGAGCAATGACATCGATAGCCGGAGCCGTGGCCTTCCACAGGTCCAGCGTGTGCGCCTGACCGCCGCCGCTGGGGTAGTTGTCGCCCGGACGGCCAAAAGCGTTGCTCCCCGGCCCACCCATCCACACGTTCAGACACATCGGCAGCGGGTAGGCCTCCTTGCCGGCCTGAGCCACGGAGTTGATGTACCGGGCCATGTAGTAGGTGGTGAATGCCTCCTCCGCAAACTGCCCGCCGAAAACCTGTGCCCAGGTTCCGGGTTGCTTCTTGAGAGCGCTCACGAACTCCCCCGGAACCGGCCCGTTGAACAGCTTGTTGGCTTCCGCGGAGTGGTCGCGCGCGGACCCTAGAATGCCGGCCTCGTTCTCCACCTGCACCAGGATCACGGTGCGATCATTCTCGTCGATCTCCCGGATATGCTTCATCAAGGCGGTGAAGGCCTTGCGGTCGGCTTCCAGGGTGGTTGCCCCGTGCGGCGAAAGCGTCCTCAACGCTTTTCCGCCCTCATCCAGCGCATGTGGGAAACGCTTGGGGTTGGACCTTACCCAGTCAGGCAGAAACGTGTCGTCGCCGCCTTTCCACGTGCCGAACCAAAGCACAATGGCCCTGAGAGCGTGCGCGCGAATGTCGCGGAGGATCTGGTCGAACGCGGCGAAGTCAAACTCACCCTCTTGGGGTTCGATGTACCCCCAGTGGACCGGAAACTCGATGGTGTTGGCGTTGTACGACTTGAAGCCAGGCAACACCTTCGCAATCTCATCCGGGATAGGCTCCACGGTATGAAACGACGGCCCCGGCAACCAGGCACTGAAATTATCGACTTGTCCCCCCAGCATCAGAAAAGGCTTTCCATCGACCAGGAAGGTATATTTGGCGCCTTGCTTGACTATTTGCGGAATTGGCTTGCCTTGCGCGAGCGCAATGGAAGCGGCGGCGGCCAAGACCAGCGACAGCCCGGCGAATCTGCGCAGCATGGTGAAGCTCCTCATTTTCTGACCCGCATTCCAATCATCTACAACGGCGTCCTTGGACTCCCGGATCGTGTTCAGTATATACCCAGCCGCCATCCTTTGATCCTGCCCTACGCTTCCTTAACCGCGGATTCCAGTGCAGTGGACTACCATGTGGGAATACAAACGCTACAACTGACCCCCCCGGAGGTCCGCCGTGCATCGAACGCTATAATAGTCGGATCGCTGGCACTGCTCATCGCCGGGCTTGGCACCGCCTCGGCGGAGGCCCGGCAGGTGGTTTTCGGTCTTCTTTTCTGAAAAGCGCGGAAGTTGGCTTAGTCCTCGACACAAGCGGAAGCGAGACGATAGAATTCGTATCCGCGCACATCGGAACCCGGCCGTCCGGCCCGCTGCCACACCTCTCGAACGCTTAGATCCCGTACCAGGCGCAGTTTCCTTTCGGCAGCGATCCCAGTTGCCCCCGCAGCGCCGCTTGTTTGGCGACCGACATCTCGGGGTGGTCGATCTCAAAAGTATTTACTGGTTGCGCGGCTGGCAGGCGATATGCGCGGGTATCGAAACCGGCTCCCAGCAAGACCAGTTGCCTGCACGTTTCCAAAGCTCGTGTGACCTCATCGTCAATCCACTTCGTGCGGGCGATGCCTGCCGCTCTGGCGCCCGGCAACCCTCGATCGAAGAGCCGCTCCACCATCCGTCGTCCTGGGCCACGCCGGGCAATTCTGTAGATCCACTTGCGCCACCCGTGGAGGAACAGTGCCGCGAATGGATCGCAAAACAACCGTGAACTCGCCGGCCGGGCTGATTCGATGGCGCGGAACAACGCCATGTATTCGGCCGTAAGGCTGGCCCGGCTTCGCATCAGACGCAGCCGCCCTTAAGGCCGCACTACCACTTTGTCGGTCGCCAGGTTCTCGTACTCGTCTTGGACGCGCACCGCGATGGTGTGCTCTCCCGGCCCGGCGTCGATGGTCAGATCGTAATCCAGGTCCAGTGAATCCGAGAGCTTGGTCACCGGCGCCACCACCGCCCATTCGCCGCCATCGAGCGCATACTCCGCCTTGGTGATGTTATTCAGCGCGTCCGCGGCGTGCCAGCGGACTTGGAGCTTGCCGCCGGCGCGCGTGGCCGCCAGGCTCGTGATTTTCGGAGGCGTGTTGTCGATCCAGAACGCGTCGCTCTCCATGCGCGCGGTGAGCGCCTCCGAGGGCGGATTGCTGGGCGCATCCGACGCCGTAATGCGCAGGCGATATTCGCCGTCCGGAAAAGCCGTGGAATCCCACGAGATATATTTCTCCGCCACCCGGTCCTTCAGCAACTTCCACTCGGTTTCGCCGGCGCCGCGGATCTCCACGGTGTAGATCAGGGTATCGCCGTTGGGGTCCGACGCCAGCCACCGCGCGCCCACATACCCCTTGGCGAACTGCATGGCCGGCGTGCTGGTGGTGGTGTCTAGCGAAATCGCCGGCGCGCCGCCCACCGGGCGTCTTCCCAGGGGCGGCAGACTGAGCGTCTGCTGCGTGGAAATCAGCGGCGTCAGGGGCGCCGGGAATTTGTAATTGGGCGGCGTCATCTCGATCTCTTCGAGGCGCGGCTCGACATTCTTCGGCAGGTACGCCAGGTCCACCGATTCCAGTTCCGGCGAATGCCCCGAGCCATCGGCGGTGAGCGTGGCCTTCCATTGGACGAACCGCGCGGCCGGCGAACCCACGCGGCCACCCGTCGTCGCTGTGATGGGCGGCGAAAATGGACTCCAGTTCTTCTGCGGCTGGTCCAGGTTGCCGCTGTGCGTGGCGATGGCCACCTGGCCGCCGTTCAAATTGGCCTCGAAGCTCAGCCTGCCCCACAAGGAATACATGCCGGCGTCGAAAACGTCGCTCTCGATGGTGCCCTCGCGCTCGATGCCCGGACCGATTTCATACACCTTGCCGACGTTGCCGGTCGCCGCGTACAGACGGCCTTCCCGGCCCGCCTGAAACGCCGTGACCTGCGTGGCCGGCACCGTCAGCAGTGCGGTCCAGAGCGTAGGGGATTCGATCCGGTATACATTACCCTTGTTCCCCGTGCCCAGCACCACGCGGCCCGAGCCATCGAACGCGATGGCGTACACAATGTCCTGCGCGTGGCTCCAGATCCGCCGCGGATTGCCGTTGGGCTCGATGCGGTACACCTCGCTGCCTCCACTCACGCCCGCGGGCATCCCCAGCGAAGCCGGCGGTTGAGCCGCAGGTCGGACCACGGTGGTCGCGGGAGTTCCCGGCGGATTCACCGTGACGGTTGCCGGGGCCGGCACGGGCGTGACCGGCGCTAGTGCGGGCGCTGGTGCAGCCGCCTGCTTGACGCCCACCGCCGCCGCATAGATCGATCCGTCGCGCGCCACCGCTACCGCCGTCACTTCCCGCTTGGGCGTCTGGTAGAGCACGAAACCTTCGCCGGCCGGCGATACCCGCACCACCAGGCCGGCGGGTTCGGTCCCTACGATCGCGTTGCCGCTCGCGTCCATGGTCATCGAGCGCACGTGCGTCTCATCGCTCTTGAAGAACACTTTCCCTTTGCCGTCGGGCGCGACGCGATGGATCTCACCCGGATCGCCGGTGGCCACCAACAGGTCTCCCTGGCTATCGAACGCCAGCGCCCAGATGTATTTCGATTTGGGATCGTAGAACACTTCCGGCTTGCCGCTGCCGGCGATGCGATAGACTTTGCCGTCCGGCGAAGTGGCCGCGTACACCCGGTCCTTGGAATCGACGGCAATGGCGTGGATCTCCAGCGCGTCCAGGTCCGCCAGCAGCTTGCCCTTGCCATCCGGCGGAATACGGTAGAGTTTGGCGCCGTTGCCGCCGGCGTAGAGGTTGCCCTTGGAATCCTGCGCCAGCGCCCATAGGTAGGCTGAAGAGGTATCGAACAGTTCCCCCGAGCGCGGCGCCAGAGTAAGCTGGCCATCGCTGCGCAGCGAGAGGTTCTTGACGATGCCCTTCTCGAAATCCGCGAACTCGCCCTGCGACCATGTGCGCGTTTGGCCGGCGATAAGCGCCCCCACAGGCAGGCACAAGAGCATGAACTTACTCAGACATTTAGTCATTTGAATTTATTGGCTGGTTACTTCACGTGGATGCGCAGCGAGTAGCTGCCGGTCACTACGTAATCGAAGGGCAGGGCCATCTGCTCCGTCGCCGTCTCCGGCGATGTGAACAGCGAGCGGTTCGGCGCCCGCCCCGCCTGCATCACGTTCAGCACCGAGGCCGGCAGGCTGGGCAGCGTCTTGTCGTCGTAATATGCCGTGGGGCTCGACTCCACCAGCGAGACGTACAGCTTGTTGTTGGTGCGCTCTTGGTTGAGCAGCGATACCGTCCCCGGCAGGTCGATGAACCGGTTCATCATTCCAGCAATGTTCTGCATGCGGTTCACGGTATCGGCGTCGCTGAGCAAAATGCGGTGATCGCCCTTGGCCACGCCGGGCGGAATCTTCACTTTGAATTCGCGCTGCAGCGGCTCGCCGCGATACGGCCGCAGGAAGACCTTCACCGGGACCTCATCGCCGCCCTGCACCTCGGAATTCGCCACCCAGGCATTTTCGATGGCCGCCACACGGCGCTCCGGCAGCAGGTCCACCGTCACCGTCACCCGCGTCACCTCGGGAGGGTTCACGTTGTTCAGGTAGAGGCGGTTGAGCTTCTCGCCGAACCAGCCCGCCAGCGCCATGGGCGCGGGCATGGGCACGTCGCCGGAAGCCTGCATGGTGGAGAGCGACACATTCCGCTGGCCGCTCAGCTCCACCTTCCCGTTCAGCCGGTAGGTGGCTTCATCCACGAATTCGTTGAGACCGGAAATGGAATTGTAGAGCGTCAGCATCATGAGGTAAGGCGTCCACTTCTGCTGCACGAAAATGTTGAAGTGAAAATCCTTCTCGCCGCGGACGGCCTCTTTGGCATCCAGCGACCGCACTTGCATGGTGACCGGGATCATGTCCGACCGCGCTCCCAGCACGCCCATAATGCCGCTATGGCGGTCCTGGTGGAGCGATCCCACGATGTCGGTGGCGTTGGCGAACTTGTTGGGCTGGTAAGACGAGGAGAGCGTCATCAGCACCTCGCCCTTGCTCATGGGCATATCGACCGGCCCGAGGTTGAAGAACGAGTGCCCGAAGGCCAGCACGCGCTGGCCATCGTTGTAGGTGACGGTTCCCAGGCCGGTGACGCTCATGTCGCCATTCACCAGCACTCCCGCCACGGCTTCTCCAGGGTTCAGCGAATGTTCCCAGCCGGCCGCGGGCTGGTTGGTATGGAGCGCGCTGCCCGCGCCTCCGCCCTGCATCGCGGCGATGCCAAGCTGCTGGAACATGGGGCCGAATTCGCGCAAGGTGCTCTCGGTGAAACCCGAGAAGACCAGCGGCGCCTCGATGGGAACCATCATGGGCGAAGCTCCCGCCGCCACAGGCTGTCCCAGCAATTCGCCGGGGACCGGCAGTTCGGGGCCGCGCGCGACCTTATCGGGCGTGCGCGCATCCTCCGGCCGGGAGTGGTCGAAATCCTTGATCTCCAGCATCAGCTCGATGGGAGTGATACCGCAGATGGCGTCCGGAGAGAACACGCTGAGCCGCAGCGCCACCGCGCCGACCAGTTTCCCGCCGACATACACCGGGCTGCCGCTCATGCCGCCCGCCACGTTGGTGCGGGTGGCCTTACCTCCCAGTTTGGCCAGGATGATATCCTGCCTCGGCCCCCAGGCGTTCTTCCACAGGCCGACAATCTCCACGGGCACCGGCTCGGCCTCCGTGCCTTGAAAGACGGTCCAGGCGGTACCCTTCATGCCAGGCTTGATTTCGCTCAGCCGCATGATTTCGACCTTGCCGGCCACTGGCCGTGGGAGAGGCGCATCCCCCGCGTAACCGGGCAGCGCAGCGGCCGCGAAGGTAAGCACGATCGCGGCATTCCGTATGTTCATGGGGTCAACAACTCCAGTTGGTCCTATTGTACTATGCGGGGCCCCAGTCCTCGGTGACGATACTGCGGATACATCCAAACCGACCCACCCAAATCCGTTCACACCCTCTGCAAAAATATTTTCATCGCCCCTTATCAGCAGCTTACAGTCCACCTCGCCTTTCCCATTCCCCGCCCCGCCGCCCCTCGCCTGCTACTTTGAAGTTGGAAGAGGGTTGTGCGCGCCACTCGCGCAGCCTCAACAGTTTTCTTGCTGGCCAGCAAGCGTTGCAACTGAGGTGGTAATGAACTCCCGGAGCCCCTTGAAAGGCTTCGCGTCGACCAGCGGCGACGGGAGACATTGGAACCGGTTTCATAATGCCGCGGGATCGGCCTAACGGCTCCCCGTAGGTCTTCAGAGAGCCAAGGCGTCGAATCGAATGCTTATGTAGAGCTACTCAGCATCTATCTATGACTCGCAGACGCGGCTCAAACCATTGGCGGCCGGAAAATACACACGGCGACAAACCGAGGGGAAGTCCTATCCCTTAGTCCCGGCCGCCGCAACGTTTCCCAATCAAGTCCCCTCCTCTCACCCGGAGTGTCTTTGTCTCTGCGATCTCCGCTGTCTCCGCGCTCTCTAATCTTCTCCGTGTCTTACTTTTCTCTGCGTCTCCGCGTCTCTGCGGTGAAATTGGCTTTGTTTCGCAGCTCGTGAACCACCACCTGCAGCCCCGCCCGCTCCACCGCTACCGCCGCCACGAACCCCTCCCCGGCGTCGATCGCTTCCACCGTCCATTCCCCACCCAGCTCCGCCCCCGCGCCGTAGAGTCCCACCCCTCGCGCCTTCAATTTGGCTTCGATTCGCGTCCAGCGGCGGAAAAAGTCGCGCTCCTCGAGCCCCTCCCGCTCGCTGGGCGGAAAGAACCGCTCCGCGATGGCCCCATACTCGGGCAGCGGCCGCAGCCGCTCGATGTCCACCCCCACGTCCACTCCGAGCGCCACTCCCACCAGCGCCACATCGTGCGAGTGCGCCAGGTTGAATCGCACCTCGGGCGCGCCGGGCAGGTAAGGCTTGCCCTTCTCCGCCACCGCAAATTCCACCCGCGCACCGGTCACTTCTTCCAGAATGGCGCGCAACGCCTGATGCGAGCATTTCCGCCGCAGTGCCGCCGTCTCGCCCTCCAGCCGCACCAGCCACACATGCACCTCGCCCGGCTTCAGCACGCTTGCTCCAGGTCCGCCGCCAGCGCCGCCAGAAACTCCGCCTGGCTCGACTGCATGTAGAAGTGGCCTCCGGGAAACAGCCGCACCGCGAAGGACGCCGTGGTCTGCTCCGCCCAGGCTTCCAGGTGTTCCCGCCGCACGTTGCCATCCCCGGCGCCTCCATAAGCGCGGATCGCGCAATCGAGCGGCACGTCTTCCGTATAGGCGTACTTGCGATACAGCGCCGCGTCTGAGCGCAACGCCGGCAGAATCGCGCGCATCAGCGCCGGATCGCCGATCAGCTCGTCCGGGATCCCCTCGAGCCGCTGCAACTCCTCGAGAAACTGCTCGTCCCCGGGCGCCGGCGGAGGCGTATAATTCCGGCGAAATTGCGGCGCCCGCGCGCCCGATGCCACCAGCAGCTTCGGAAGCGGCTGCTGGCGCCGCCGCAACAGCCGTGCCAGCTCGAACGCCACCGCCGCTCCCATGCTGTGCCCGAAAAACGCGAACGGCTGCGCCAGAAAGGGCCGGATGGCATCGGCCAGCGCCTCGACCAGCGGCTCCATGCGCTCGAACGGCGCTTCGGCGATGCGCGCTTCCCGCCCCGGCAGCCGCACCGGGCAGATGGCAGCGAACGCCCGTGCCGGCGCCCCCGCAGCCCCGCCTCCCGCATGTGGGAACCAGAACAGGCGCACCCCCTCCACCGCATCCGCCCCCGGAAACCAGGCCGAAGCCGGCGCCCGGTTTCGCAGCCGCAGCGCCAGCAGGCGGCGTCTCTCGGGTGACAGGCTGTCCAGCGCGGACCGGCCCAACATTCGCACCGCCCGCCCAACTCGCTTCGGCCGCCGCAACACCTCTTCGAGGAACCCTTCGAACGGCCCCACGCCGATCCCCGCGGCATACGCCATCGCTGCCGCGCGCGAGGCTTGCGAAATCTCTTCCCAATGCGCCCGGTCCTGGAGCAGACGTCGCAGCGCCTCGCGCCACGGCCCAGTCGCTTGCGGCGGCACTTCCGCCACCGGCACCATCTGCTCGTCCAGCCGCGTCTGATACCTGGCGATGGGGTTGACCGGCAGCAGGTAAGGCACCCCCATCTTGGCCTCCGGGATGCCGCCCACATCGCTCGCCATCACCGGCACGCCGCGCAGCATGGCCTCAGTCACCATGCGCGAGCGCGCCTCGGCCCATAGCGACGGCACCAGCAGCACCCGCGTCCGCGCCAGCAGCACATTGATGTCATCCACCGGCTCGAGCACCGTGACGTTGGCCCGCGCCCGCAGCGCCGCCTGGTCCCGCTGGTTGGTGCCCCACATCGGGACGGCCGCGAACGCCGTCTCCGGAAACGCGTCCGCCAGCGCCAGAAAGATGTCGATTCCCTTCACCGCGCACGGGTTCACCAGCGTGACGAACTGGCTATCGAACCGCCCAATCTCCGGCCAATCCTCCCGCTCCATCAGCGAAATCGGCAGGTGCACGGCGTCGATCCCCGCGTGTTTGCGGACGTAATCGGCCACGTACCGGCTCACCCCCACCACCCCATCGGCCGCGCGGATACGCTCGGTTTTCAACTCGCCTGGAAATGCGCAGTCGGGGCCGAAAGGCAGCGCCAGGGTGGCGCGCGCCAGGTAGACCACGCGCGCGCGCGGGGCGCCCTCTGGGCCCCGCAGCGCGGTTTCCAGCAGAACCTGGGCCGGGTCGTCGGTCGAAACCAGGATGATCTGCGGCGCGAACGCCTCCACCTGGCCCGCCAAATGCGCCCGCAGGTTGGCGTTGGTCACAGTGTGCACTTCCACGCCTGCGCGCTCGAAAGTCACTACGCCGCCCTCCGCCGATATCGGCGTCACGCCGCGCGCCGCCAGCTCCGCCAGGTAACGGTCGTGCTCCCGCTCGCCCAGCACGGCGATGCGCGCCGCCACCCGGCAGGCATGCCCGCGCGCCGCCAGCGCCTCCATCAACAGCCGGTTGGATTTGTCGCCTCCGCCGTGGGCCGGAAAGTAGAGCGAGTTCTGGGCCAGCAGGATGCGCATTACCGGCGCTTCCTCAGCCGCGCGAGCAGCAGCGCGCGCCGCTCGGGCGACAGCGACTCGATGGTCGTCCGTTCCACGCCGGCCGCGGCGCCCGGCCGAAGCGAGCGCAGGAATGCCTCCATCCCGCCGGCGTCCAGCCCGCTTACGAACCGCCCGGCCGCCAGCCGCGACGCCGCCGATTCCTTTTCGTACGCGCCGCGGTCGGTCAGCAGCTCGCGCAGCGCCGCCACCCATGGGGCGACATCGTTTTTGGGCAGCACCGGCTTCGGCAGGGAGTGCTCGTCGAACGCCGCCTCGTAACGCTCGATGGTCCGGACCGGAATCACGTACCCTGTGCCGCGCTTGGCCTCCTCCAACCCGCCTGAATTGCTGGCCACCACCGGAATGCCGCGCAGCATGGCCTCCATCACCGTCAGCCCGAACCCTTCGTACCATAGCGACGGGTTCAGCAGCACGCGCGTCCGCGCCAGCACTTCATCGATGTCCTTCACGTTCGGCAGAAAGCGCACGTTGGGCAAGCGCTCGAGGGCGCGCCGGTCCGCGGCCGTGGTGCCCCATCCCGGCACCACCCCGAACTCATACTCGGGCAGCCGCTCCGCCGTCTGGAGAAAGATCGAAATGCCCTTCACCGCGCAGGGATTGATCATGGCGATCAAGCCCCGGTCGAAGTTCCCGTAATCGGCGAACGGCCCCGCTCCGTAAATCGGCGGATGGATCACCGCCGCCGCGCGGCCCAGCGCGCGCTCGATGTAGGCCGCCATGTGCCGCCCGATGGCCACGACTCCCGCCGATCGCGCCACCAGCTCCGCCGCATGCCGGTCGGGGTTCCAGCTCGCCGGGCCGAACGGATAGAACTGCGGTGTATGCGCCAGGTAGACCACTCGCCCCGGGGCCGAATGGTGCGACTCGCGAACCAGCGCGTGCCCCAGGTCCTCCGAGGACACCAGCACCCAATCCGGCCGCCACTCGAGAATCTGCTCGCGCAGCGCCTGGGCCCGGCGCGCCGGCTCTTCCACCGCGAGTATGGCCGGACGCGATTGGGACCCTCCACACACAATGCGGCATTCGTGCCCCGCGGACGCCAGGTGGCGGAGCCAGACCAGGTTGCTGCGGGTAGCCCCGCCTCGCGGCGGCTCGTAGGACGCATTCGCCGTCAGCAGAATCCGCATCCGCTAAGAATCCCGTTCTTCCGCCAGCAGCGCCCGCACCTCTTCATCCGACAGCTCTTGCAGCTCTTTCAACAATTCACGGTAGTCTCCGCCGGCCTGTTCGATTTCTTTCAGCTCCACCGCCTTGGCCAGCTCCGCCACCGTGAATGCGCCGCTGTACACCACTTCGAGCGAAAGCTCGACGCCATAAATCTGCCGCACGCGCGAAAGCAACTGCACGGCCAGCAGCGAGTGTCCGCCCAGCTCGAAGAAGTTGTCGTGGATGCCCACCGCCGGCACGTTCAGCAGCCCCGCCCACAGTTCCGCCAGCTCGCGTTCGAGCGGCGTCCGCGGTGGTGCGGGGCCCAAAGGGCGCCTCGCCGGCGCCGGCCGCCGTGATGCCATTCGAATGCGCTCCAGAACCTGCTCCGGATCGCGCAGCTCGGTAGCGATCTTCACGTAGTCGATGCGCTTCCTGGCAGGGTGGGGCCGCGTCCCACCCACTTCCGGTCTGGGGAGGGCCGCGCCCACGCGATACCTCACTCGAGCCGCCTCTTCCGCCCCCGTCGGCAGCGACTCCAGAAACTGCGCCGCCGGCCGGTTCCGCTGTCCCGCCACGAACGGAATCTCCACGCGCGCCAGGCCCCGCTCCAGCGCGATCTCACCCAGCCGCGCCACCATGCGATGCTCGACGCCTCGCCCCAGCACCCGGCAGCTCAGCAGGAAAGTGTCCGCCACCAGCGCTCCGCCGGCGCAGCGGAAGATCACCACGCCTGTCAGCCCGTAACTTCCGAACCGGTCCTTCACCTCCAAGGTGAGGCATTCGGCCTCGCCGGATGCCAGCAACGCTTGAATCTCCGCCTCGGTACGGCGCACGCAACTGGCATTCATCTGGTTGGTGCGTTGGGTGAGCTGCGCCACCCGGGCCAGTTGCGCCGGTTGCATGCGAGCGATCCCGACTTCCAACTGCAACGACGCCAGAAATTCCTCGAGGCTGGCCGACGCGCGCTCCGCCCTGGCCCGCTCGGCTTGCTGTGCGTACAGTTCCGGCCTCTTCCGGTCCTCTTCCGTCACGCGCGCGCGGTCGAAGGCCCACACGTGCTTCAGGAAGTCGGGAATCTCCTCGGCCCGCGCCGGCAGCGGCAGTGCCAGCGCCTCGGGACATCCGGCCTGCGCTTCCCTGCACTCCTTGGGGTTATCGTCCACCAGTATGAAACTGTCGAGACCCAGTCCCAGTTCCTCGGCGATAGAGGCCAGGTTGGCGCTTTTCGGTTCCCAGTTCACGCGCCGCGCGACGAAATCCTCGAGCCGCAAGGGCATTTCCGGGTGGGCGCGAAACGTCTCCGTCACGTCCTCCTCGTTGTTCTTGCTGGCCAGCGCCAGCAGCATGCCCGCATGCCGCCGTTCCGCCATAAACTCCTGCAACGCCCATCGCGGCGCGTCCACCACCACGCCCCGCGGGCCGTCTTCTCCGCAGATGCCCGCCCATAGCGTTTCATCGCAATCCAGGGCGATCGCTTTGAATGGCGGCGTCGAGATGGCGTGGATCTTGCGCGCGATGGCCGTCGCCAGCGCCACGAAAAACACCGGCGTGTACGGCAGATGGCCCAATTCGTCTGCGTGCGGATCGTGGCGCTCCGCCACCGGGTACAGGGCTTCGAAATCGGAGGGCGTCATCCAGTGCACCGGCGCCAGGTCCCGGACCGCTTCGTGCAACACCCGCTCAGTCTTCTCAAACTCGCCGGCGTGTTTCGGCGTGGGCGGGCAAATCGCCAGAATCAGCGGGGCTGAAAACGATGCCGCGGCCGTGCGGACCGCCTCCGCCAGCCGCCGCGCGCGTTCCTCCAAACCGGCCGGGCCTCCGTCGCGCAGCCAGTCCTCGAACCGCAGCAGCCCGACATTGAACCCGCCGCGATTGCGCGCAAACAGTCCCACCGGGTCCAGCAATTGCTGGAAGAGCTGGTTATAGCCCGCGAACCGGATTTCATAATCGAGCCCCAGTTCCCGCGCCCAAAACTCCAATCCAGGCTGAATGGCTTCGGCGGTGAACGTAGCGCTGATGGCGATCGCGCGATCGTCGTGCGGCATGAAGTTCCATTATAGAAGCCTGCCGCAACGCGATCTCAAGTCTGCTAATGTTGGGCCGCCATGGCCGCGAAGCGCTTCGCCATCTCCTCGGGCGACACGTCTTCGATATGGGTGGCGATCCCCCAATAGTTGCCGCATGGATCCATGACGCCTCCGCTGCGGTCCCCATAAAACTGGTCCGACGGTTCCCTCACCGAGGTCCCGCCCGCCTGGATCGCGCGCTGGTAGACGGCATCCACATCCTCCACGTACAGGTGAAGCGTGCAGGGCCTCGCTTTCCAGTCGCCCATCGGCTCGCCCATCATCACCTTCGAATCGCCGATCTTCACTTCGGCGTGCATCACCCCGCCGTCCGGGCGCGCCATGCGACCCAGTTCCTGCGCGGCAAAGGCCTGTTTCAAAAACTCGATCAGCTTGGGTACTCCCTCGACCACCAGATACGGCGTGACGGTGTGAGAATCGTCGGGAATGGGTTTCACACTACGTTTCATTGCTGCGGTCATGGATTCCTCTCCTTATCGATCCATATAATCAAACCTGTAGCCGAATCGCAAGTGGGGCGCGTCAAACGCGCGCGCCGGGCCGCCCCTTGGCAACGAGAGCCGGGGATGCGGGCTGCATCGGTTCGCCGCGTCATTCCAAAGGCAGTCTATGCGGTCAGGTGACCTATCAACTTTCGCGGAGTGAAGCACAAGATGAGTAACTACAATCTGCGGCCCCGCAAGAGCCAGCGCACCCGCCGCATCGATTCTCTCCAAACGAATCAAGATCGTTAAGTGAACAGCATCGATACCAGGTGGACCTCGTTCGCACCTGCTACTTCAGAACCGACCTCTTTCCGAATGTCCGAGCATCTAACGGGCCGGTCTCCGACAGCGATGTCCTCGCCGGTCCGAAGGGTGCCGAGATTCCAGTCCGATTCCGATTTTCCTTAACCAAAGTGAGCAGCGAAAAACAACTTGCGTTCGCCGATAAAGTACTTATGCCAGCTACCGTTACGGGCGCGAGGTCGAGGCCGGCGAGTGTGCCGAACGACGAAACCACCACCCAGATTGACTTCCAGACCGATGTCGTAACCATGCCAGTCAGGCTGTGCAATCTCCCTCCATTCAATCCGATAGCGAGCCAGGTGCTGGCCTTAACCGCGGATCCCAGCATTGACGTCGGGCAGATAGCGAGAGTGATCGAGGGCGACCCGGCCTTCGCGGCCGACATCCTCTTCCTGGCGAATTCGTCCCTGTTCGGATTCCCGTCCCGGATGCACTCGCTGAGGCACGCGATCGCTCTGCTGGGGTTGGACCGCATCAAGGCGCTGGGCGTGACGGTGGCGATGCGAGGCTTTCTCGGGACGCGGACCCCGTCGCTCCATCAATGCTGGCAGCACAGCGTGGTTTGCGCCCTGGTATGCGAAGAGATTTCGGCCATTTTCGATTTCTCCAGCGATCGGGCGTATACGGCCGGGCTGATGCACGATATCGGCCGACTGGGTTTGCTCAGAACCTACGGGAAGGAAATGACGCCGATCCTAAACGGCCAGTACACAAGCATACAGGAAGTTCTCCAGGCCGAGCGGGAGGCGGTCAACGTCGACCACGCGCGCGCCGGCTCGTGGTTGGTCAGCAACTGGTGTTTGCCGAAGGATTTTTCCGAAATCTGCGAGCATCACCACGACGTCCCGAACGCGAACGATTCCGGGATTCTCCAACTGGTAAAGGTATCCTGTAGCATGGCAGATGCCATCGGTTTTCCAGCCGTCAGGTGCCAGCAGCAACCCTCCTTTCAGGACACCATGTCACTGCTGAAGTCGCGAAGTCCGCGTAACGCCGCGCTTCTGGAACAGGACTTGCGCGCGAACGTGACCGCTAGGCTGGCAATATTCGAGGGCTAATAAGGGGGCGCGCTCCTCCAACGGCCGCGCATTGCCGATCAAAAGCGCTGCCAGCGAATTTAACACCGCGTTTTTACCCAGCCGCAGAGATGAAAGCGGCGGGAACAAGGGGCCGGTCGAGAGCGTATCATTTCACTATGGTCCCCACCCAGAAAAGCGAAGCGATTCACGAGCAGCAGCTTCGACTGTGGCCCGGCGTGGTTGCAGTTGTGGTGCAGTGGTTACTCTGGTTAGTAGTACCGATCGTCGTGCCGGAGGCCACGCTTTACGGAGTCGTCGGCGGACTCGTGTGCGGATTGCCTATCTTGCTGTGGTGGCTGTTTTTCAGCCGGGCGCCGCGACTCGAGCGCTGGGGCGTTGCCGTGCTGATGATCGTGGCGGCGGTCGCGACGTCGCGCATCATCGACAAGTCGATAGCGACGGGGGCGATGGGGTTCATGTTCCTGGGCTACGTCATCCCGGTCCTGAGCCTCGCCTTGGTCGCCGCAGCGGTAGCCGGCCGCCGCCTCGCTGACGGACCTCGACGCGCGACGCTGGTCGCGACCATCCTGGTTGCCTGCGGGGCCTTCGCGTTGCTGCGCACCGAGGGCGTGACCGGAGAGGGACGTTCGCAGTTGGCCTGGCGTTGGGCGAAAACTCCCGAGCAAAAGCTCTTGACGCAAGCCGGCAACCAGCTCTCGGCACTCCCGGCGGCTCCGGCGCCGGCCAAAATTCTCGCGGAACGGCCCGTCCTCAAAGCTAAAGACCGGCTGGTTGCGCTCCCGCCAACTCCCGTGGCAGCGAAGAGAGAGGCCAACTGGCCTGGCTTTCGGGGACCCGGCCGCGACAGCATCATCCCCGGCATACGGATCAAGACCGACTGGTCCAGTTCACCGCCGGTTGCGCTATGGCGGCGGCCGATCGGACCGGGCTGGTCGTCCTTCGCGGTCCGCGGCGACCATCTCTACACCCAGGAGCAGCGTGGTGAGGACGAGTTCGTTACCTGTTACAACGCGAGTACCGGCAATCCGGTGTGGGCACACCGTGACCCAACCCGCTTCTGGGAATCGAATGGCGGTGCAGGCCCGCGCGCGACACCGACCCTCCACGACGGCCACGTGTATACATTTGGTGCAACCGGAATTGTGAACGCGCTCGACGCCGGTGACGGCACGGTGTTATGGTCGCGCAACGCTGCATCCGACACCGGCGTGAAGGTCCCGGCCTGGGGGTTCGCGAGCTCGCCGTTGGTAGTGGACGACATCGTCATCGTGGCTGCTGCCGGCAAGCTCGTCGCTTATGACCTCGGCACCGGCACCCCGCGCTGGCTTGGCCCGGACGGCGGCGATAGCTACAGCTCGCCACATCTCTTGACCATAGACGGAGTCGCGCAGATTCTGCTGATGAGCGCGCCCGGCGCCACGAGTGTCGCACCGGCGGACGGCAAGCTACTTTGGAAATACTCGTGGCCATCTGCCACCCGCATTATGCAGCCGGCCGTGACGGCCGATGGCGACCTTCTGATTAGTGCCGGCGACGGGATGGGCGGAATCGGCTTGCGCCGCATCGCGGTTGACCATGGACCCGCCGGTTGGACCACCGAAGAGCGGTGGACGTCGGCCGGGTTGAAGCCCAGCTTTAACGATTTCGTCGTCCACAATGGCCATGTGTTCGGCTTCGACGGTGGCATTCTCGCGTGCATCGACGCCAAGGACGGCACGCGGAAGTGGAAGGGCGGACACTACGGCCACGGGCAACTCGTCCTGTTGCGCGATCAGGACTTGCTGTTGGTAGTGTCGGAGGAGGGTGAACTCGCGCTGGTTAGAGCGGCCTCCGACCAGTTCACGGAGCTTGCGCACTTCCCGGCGTTGGAGGGCAAGACCTGGAACCACCCGGTGCTGGCCGGTGATCGCCTATTGATGCGCAACGGCGGGGAGATGGTCGCGTTCCGGCTGTCCCTCGCAGGCGACTGACCACAGCGGCCCGCCCCCGAGCGCCAGTAACCCCGTAGTTCGGCGGAGTGGACATCCCTGTTCCCGCGGCGCCCGATTTGTGCTTCAATCGGCATTTGGAAGGCTCTATGCCGTTCATCCACGAAGATTTTCTGCTCAGCACCAGGACCGCCCGGCGGCTCTATCACGAGTACGCCGAGGGCCAACCGATCCTCGACTACCACTGCCACCTGCCGCCCAAGGACGTGGCCGAAAACCGCCAGTTCCGGAACCTGTTCGAAATCGCCCTCGAGGGCGACCATTACAAGTGGCGCGCTATGCGGGCCAACGGCGTCGACGAGCGCTATTGCACCGGCGATGCGCCCCCTTATGAGAAGTTTCTGGCATGGGCGCGCACCGTGCCGCACACGCTCCGCAACCCGCTCTACCACTGGACGCACCTCGAACAGAAACGCTATTTCGGCATCGACGAGCTGCTCGACGAATCCAGCGCTCCACGCGTCTGGGACCGCGCCAACGCACTGCTGGCCACCGACGAGCTGCGGGCGCACGGCATTCTGCGAAAGTTTCGCGTCAAAGCCATCTGCACGACCGACGACCCCACCGACGACCTGGCCTGGCACAAGGCCATCGCGGCCTCGAGCCTGGAAACCAAAGTTTTCCCCGCCTTCCGTCCGGACAAGGCGCTCAACGTCCACCTCCCCGAGATGTTCAACCCCTGGGTGGCGCGTCTGGAAGCCGCCAGCAACATCAGTATCGGGAAGTTGAGCGACTTTCTTGACGCCCTCCGGCAGCGGCACGATTTCTTCCACCAGATGGGCGGCCGCCTCTCCGATCACGGCCTCAACCACGCCTACGCCGATTTCTGCACCGAGCGGGAAGCGGCCGCGATTTTCGACCAGGCGCGCGCCGGACACGCGGCCACTCCCCACGAGCAGGGCCGCTTCGCCGCCAATCTGATGCTGTTCTTCGGGCGGCTGGACGCGGAGAAGGGCTGGACCAAGCAGCTTCACCTGGGCGCGCGGCGCAACGGCAACACGCGGCGCTTCGGTCAGCTCGGCCCCGATACCGGCTTCGATTCCATAGGCGACTGGCCGCAGGCCGACGCCCTGGGCGCTTACCTGGACCGTCTCGACCGGGACAACGCGCTGCCCAAAACCGTGCTCTACAATCTCAATCCGGCCGACAACTATGTCCTGGCCACCATGATCGGCAATTTCCAGGACGGCTCCATCGCCGGCAAGATCCAATTCGGCAGCGGCTGGTGGTACCTGGATCAGAAAGAAGGCATGGAGTGGCAGATGAATGCGCTCTCCAGTTGCGGCCTGATTTCACGCTTCGTGGGGATGCTCACGGATTCGCGCTCGTTCATGTCCTACCCGCGGCACGAATACTTCCGCAGGCTGCTGTGCGATCTGTTCGGCAAGGACATCGAAGCGGGCTTCATTCCGGACGATGACGCCCTCAGCGGCCCCGTGATTCGCGACATCTGTTACGGCAACGCCCGGCGCTTCCTGGGATTGGACGTGGTATAAAGGTTGGCGGCGGCCTCAAGTTTTGACGGCATCTGCCGATAAGAGAGTCGGAGGAATATGTCATTTCCTATAACGACCCTCGGCGAGAGGGTGTGGGAGTTGCCACCGCTCATCCTTCACCCCTTTAACGAACGGGTTTCACCCTCCGCCCTGCTGGAGAACTCCAAGGCTGCCCTCATGCTGTCCGGCCTGATCCCCAGCGACGGTTCGGACCGGGAAGAGCTCAAGCGCCGGCTGCTGGCCGGCCGGTATTCCGAGATCCGCATGCTCTATTTCCTGGGTAAGGACGTATTCCGCTGGATCGAACAATGTGTCGAATGGAGCCAGCGGGTGCCTGAGCTGACCGGGGCCGAAATCCGCCCGCAGAGTTTCGCCGCCCTGCTGATCGCGGACCCGCCGGAAGCGGTGAAGGAGAAACTCGTGGGATGGGGCGTGGTGGACTACGTTTCCATCTTTACGCGCGCCGTCGGGCTGAACGCCATGTTCATCCAGCCTCCGGCCTTCGACACCCTGGCCGAGGAATTCCTGCGAAACTACCACCGCTACGCGGACTTTATGTACCAGTGCTACATGGATTCCCAGCCCTGCCGCACGGTCACATCGGCGAATTTCCGCTTCGCCCTGTATGCTTCCGGTGAGTACTCGCGCAAGCTCGAATCGGAGTGGGGCGCGGAGTAGGTTGAGGTTAAAATAAAAACATCATGGAATTTCCCCATTTGGTTCTGGTGCGCCAGAAGTTTCCCGATCGCCGCATCCCGGATGTGGCCGCCGAAGTGCGCAAGCAGTTGGCCGGCTCCGGCTTTGCCGGCCGCTTGAAACCCGGATCGCGTGTCGCCATCGGCGTGGGCAGCCGCGGCATCCATAACCTCGCCACCATCGTCCGCGGCGTGGTCGAGTACTGGAAGGGCCAGGGGATGCGGCCGTTTCTCTTCCCCGCCATGGGGAGCCATGGGGCGGCATCGGCCGAGGGGCAGGCGGACGTGCTGGCGCACTACGGCATCACCGAGGCCGGCATGGGATGCCCGGTGGTGAGCCAGCTCGAAGTAGTCTCGTTGGGCAAGACCGCTGACGGTATCGAAGCCTTCATGGACAAAGTGGCCTACCAGTCCGACGGCGTGATGCTCGTGGGCCGCGTCAAATGGCACACCGATTTCGCCGGCAAGATCGAAAGCGGTCTGTTCAAGATGATGGCCATCGGGCTGGGTAAGTTCGCCGGCGCGCAACGGTATCATGCGTACGCCTACCGGTTGGGCCTGGAGCACGTCATCCGCAGCGTGGGCCGCCAGGTCCTTCAGTCGGGCAAGATCCTGGGCGGCCTGGCCATCCTCGAGGACGCTTACCACAACACCGGCAGGCTGGACGCCGTGCCGGTGGAAGCCATGGAGCAGCGCGAGGAGGAGAACCTGGCGCTGGTCAAGACGTGGATGGGGAAAATCCCCATGGACGCCGACATCCTCATCATGGATGAGATCGGCAAGAATATCAGCGGCGCCGGCATGGATACCAAAGTGGCCAACCGCAGCATCCAGGGCGAATACAACCCGTGGCCGGACACCCCCAAATTCGAGCGCATTTTCGTGCGCGACCTGAGCGAGCTGACCTACAACAGCGGCATTGGCCTGGGCATGGCGGATGTGGTGACGGACCGCCTGGTGAACCGCATCGATTGGGAACCCACCTGGATCAATTCGCTGACGGCCAACACGCCTTCGGCCATTCGCACTCCCATACACTTCCCCACCGACCGCGAGTGCCTGGAGCGCATTGCCCCCACGGTGGGCAAGATCGACCTCGACGAAGTCACCTACATCTGGATTCGCAACACCATGGAACTGGGCCGGCTGGCGTGCAGTGAAAACCTGCGCGGCGAGATCGAACGGAACCCGCTTCTGGAGATCGAAGCCACCGTGGATTTCGACTTCGACGGCCGGAGCAACCTGATCAGCCCGTTTATGCCGGTCGAAGAGACCGCGGGGACTCACTAGGCCAGTCCAGCATTGGCCAAGCCCTACGCCAGAATCCCGAGCCGTTTCCCCGCGCTCCGGAACACCTCCAGCGCGCGGTCCAGCTCCGCCCTGGTGTGGGTGGCGGTGACGATGGTCCTCACCCGCGCCTTGCCCTTGGGCACCGTGGGGAAGCCAATGCCCGTGGCCAATACGCCTAGGCTAAACAACTCGCGCGAGAGCTCATGGGCCAGCCTGGCTTCGCCCACAATCACCGGGGTGATGGGTGTTTCGCTATTCCCGGTGTAGAAGCCGGCTTCTATCAACCCATGCTTGAAGTATTTTGTGTTATCCCATAGAGCCTGAATGCGTTCTGGCTCTTGTTCCAAAACGTCGAACGCCGCCAGGCAGGCGGCTGCCACGGCTGGCGGATGGGAAGTCGAAAAAAGGAACGGCCGCGCCCGGTGATACAGGAATTCAATCAGGTCGCGGCTCCCGCAAACGTACCCGCCGAGCACCCCGATGGCTTTCGAAAGCGTCCCCACCTGCACCTGGACGCGCCCGTGCAATCCGAAATGATCGATGGTGCCGCGCCCGTTGCGGCCCAGCACGCCGGAAGCGTGCGCGTCGTCCACCATCATGATGGCGCCGTGCTTTTCCGCCGCTTCCGCCAGTCCGGGCAGCGCGCCGATGTCGCCGTCCATGGAAAAGACGCCGTCCGAGATCAGCAGCTTGCGTCCGGGCGCCGAGTCGAGATCAGCCAGAATCTTCTCCGCCGCTGCCGCGTCCTTGTGCGGGAAAACGTGGATCCCGGCCTTCGAGAGCCGGCAGCCATCGATGATGCTGGCGTGGTTCAGCTCGTCAGAGACGATATGGTCTTCCGGCCCGAGGATGGCCGCGACCGTGCCGGCGTTGGCCGCAAAACCCGACTGAAACACGACACACGCCTCCACGTTCTTGAACCCGGCAATGCGTTCTTCCAATTCCATGTGCAGGCGCATGGTGCCGGAGATGGTGCGGACGGCGCCCGACCCCACGCCGTACTTGCGCACGGCTTCCACCGCGGCCTCCCGCAGCTTGGGATGGGTAGTCAGTCCCAGGTAGTTGTTGGAGGCCAGGTTGATGACCTGTTTGCCGTCAAAGCGCGACTCCGCGGCGCTTTCCGATTCGAGCACGCGCAGGCGCTGGTAGCTGCCTTCCACTCGCCACTGTTCGAGCTGGTCGTGAAGATAGGAGAGAGGGTTGCCCATGGGTAGATTATGAGCCAGCGAGACTGGCGCTGGCGAGCCGCGGGGGGTGAATTCCGAAAACCATCCGCGCGTGCCCGTCCTATCGCGGTAGAGACCGCTTCGCGTGCAGATACAGGTTGACCAGGCACACGGCCACCGCCACAGTAACCAGCACTCGCTCTGGCACATCCGGGTATACCACTGCCTCCAAGTAGTGAACCAGGAATAGCTCCGGATGCCCTGCAGCGCCGGCCTTCGATTCGAGCCACTGTTCGAGCAACGTCAAAGGACAGGGCCAGGGTACAATCTCGATGAAAATGCCGTAGATCAGGGAGCCGAAATGGAACCACCGAAGCACGGGCCGCTTTCGGGCAACCAACCAGCCGAAGATCACCCAAACGATCCAGGTCAAATGAACTGCCAGGGCCACGCTCGCCAGGGCGCCCCAAGCATTCCTGTCGGCCTGCGGTTCCCAAACCACCGCACATCTCCATTATCCCGATGTTTCCGGCGGTTCCGTCAATTCTCGCATGCCACGGTCCTGGAGCCTCCCAGCGCGCTTTATTAAGATCCGGCAGCCAGCTTCTCTTCTACGCTTCGAACCTTGTCGTCCATACTCTGCGGACGATCAATTCGCGTTCCAAATCGAAGGTTTGATGAAATCCGCGGTGTACCCATCGCATGCACCACCTCGTGGCAGCGCTTAATGGCGGCGAACACCTCGTCCCATTCGCCTTCAATGTTAGTGCCGTATGCATGTAGTTTGGTCTTCAGACCGGCCTCGGCCAGCACCCGCTCACACGCCGCGATTTCCCTGGAAACCGACACCCCAACACCGATCGGAATCAAGCATAGGTCCGCAATCACTCGCATCGTCACCTTCCAGAGCTATTGTCCCTCTATAATGAGGTTCGTGCCGACCCCTGGAGGACCACGGTACCTGGAGGCCTGCTGAGTGTGGCAAAAAAGCCGTGTCCGGGAAATCTGTGGGTACTTAGCCGAGGGCGCGGGTCCGGAGCGCTGGGGCCTCTTGATTTGAACCCACCACCTGATTATGGATGCCCGATGTAGTCCATACGGCCGCCATCGACCGTTATCACCTGTGCGGTGATGAAGCCTGATTCCGTCGCCGCCAGGAACGCCACAACGTGCGCGATATCCTCTGGATTTCCCACCCGGCCAAGCATGGAGTGCTCCTTGATGGTCTGGATGAGCCGGGCGTGTTCTTCGGGCGTCCGGCCCTCTTGAACCATGTCGGTCTGGATAAAGCCCGGGGCCACGGTGTTGACGGTGATGCCGTACGGGCCAAGCTCCATGGCGAATCTCCGTGTCAGAACCGCAACCGCCGCCTTGGTGGCGGCGTAGAACGCGCTACCCGGCAACGAAGTGCCGTGGCCGGCAATCGACCCAATGTTCACGATGCGCCCATAGCGGCGCTCCTTCATGCCGGGCATCGCCGCGCGCGTGACATGGATCAGTCCATCGACGTTCGTACGGCGCATTCTCTCCATGCCGGCGGGATCGAAAGTCTCGAGAGTGGCACGGTAGATGGCACCGGCGTTGTTTACCAGTATGGAAACCGGTCCCAGTTCGCCCTGAATCACCTCCATCATCTTCTCGACCTGGGCGGGGTCCCCGACATCCGTACGTACAGCCATGGCACGCCCTCCGGCGGCACGGATCTCCTTCACGAGGGCCTCCGCCTCGGCGCAGCGCGCTACATAGTTCACGCACACCGCCGCGCCCTCGCGCGCCAGGCGGCGTGCGATAGCTCTTCCCAGGCCGCGGGAAGCTCCCGTCACCAAGGCCGTCTGCTCACTCCAGCTCATGATCACGCTCCTGGACTATCGGCACGATCTCGATAGGGGTGCGGTCCCTCAACGCAGTGCACCGCGAACCCCTCGGATTCAACGACGTTCACCAGACACAAAGGACAGACTCGGATTGCGCCGTCGCCGTGGATTTTGGGTACATTCATATCGTAAGCAATATGCGGCGGCTTGACCAAAAAGTGTATTGCCGCGCGCTACGCATCCAGGTTGGCGGACAAGCCTCTTGCGCCGATCGTAGAGGCGGGTAGTGGAGACTTTGGCGTGACCGAGCCATTCCGGGGCTTCCACTCACAGGTGCAACGAGGATGTAAGATCCTCGCGGCGGCCTGGTGCTATAGTGGGGTACAATCTTGGGCGGACACGGCGATCATGAGCCGCCCCAAGGAGTGAACCATGGCTGGCAACCAGATTAACCGACGCGATTTTGTGACCGGCGGCGCATTGGCGGCGGGCGTTCTCGCTGGCGGTCTAGCGGAAGCTCAAAACAGAGTTCCTTCAAAGGCCAAGGCGCCCCCCACCCAGGCCAAGGCTCCTTCGACGCGGAGCATTCTTAATTACAACCAGAACATGGAGTACCGGAAGCTGGGAAAAACCGGCCTGATGGTCTCCGCGATATCCCTGGGCGGCCACTGGAAGCGGATCGAAATCGAGCTCGGAAAGGCGCAGGTTCCCGCGCGTTATTCCGACGGCGACTTTTCCTATCCCAAGATCCCCGGGTTCATGCAGTCCCGGGACCGGGTGTTGGCCCATTGCATCGACGTGGGCATCAACTATTTGGATGCCATGGCGGCGCCGGAGGTGCTGGTCTACGGCCAACTCCTCAAGGGGCGCCGGGATAAATTCTACTTCGGCTATGCCTGGCACCAGAAGGAGCCGCGCAGGGCGGAGTATCGCACCGCCACCGCGCTTCTCCAAGGTCTCGAGGAAAACCTGAAGGCGGCGGGACTCGACTATGTCGACTTGTGGCGCATCGCCCTGCCCATGGAGGGGGTGCCGGACCTGAGCGAACTCCAGCGCGTGGAAGAAGCCACCATCGCCGGCCTGACCAAGGCCAAGCAGCAGGGCAAGGCGCGGTTCACGGGCGTGTCTTCGCACAACCGCGAGTGGTTGAAGTCGCTCATCGAGGCCTATCCCAAGCAGATCGAAGTGGCCATCTTCCCCTACACCGCCAGCAGCAAGGAACTCCCCACCGACAGCCTCTTTGATACCATCCGGGAGCATGAGGTGGGGGTGTTCGGCATCAAGCCGTTCGCGGACAATTCTCTCTTCGCGGGGACCAGCTTCCCGAACGACCCGCACCTGGCGGACGACGACCGGCGCGCACGTCTGGCATTGCGCTACATTCTCTCCAACCCCGCCATCACCGCGCCGATTCCTGGCCTGATCAACATTCACCAGGTGGACAACGCCGTTCAGGCCGTTCGCGAACGCCGCCAGTTGGATGAGAACGAGAAGGCCGAGCTGGACGAGGCCGGCCGCCGCATGTGGGCAGGACTCCACCCCGGGCACGAATGGCTCAGGGATTGGGAGTACGTGTAACTGGCGACCGCGGTCACGCCCTCCGGGTGGGACGCTCTGCGAAAGTGGATCGCCGGGCGCCGCTGGCATCAGGCCGACTAAACTAAAATGCGCGCCGTCCGCTCATGGCACTGGCACCAGCAAGGCCTTGCCGATCACGGTCGTGAAGCCGTCCAACACATCCATGAAGCTCGAGGCGAGCAACGGGACCGGGCGGAGCTGCGAGAGATGCCAAGCGTTTTGCCAGGCTGACTCTCGCGCAGCGGTCACGTTCCAGGCGGCGATCGTGTCTTGCAGATGAGAGACCGGCGGGAGGGCCCCACCGGGAAGACGGACATTCAGTGTGCGTTTGGCGGAGTCAATGAGGCTGTCCAGCGTGGAGTTGAGCGCGGTGTAATCGTTGTAGTGCGTCCCACCGTGATCCGGCGTTGTGCCAGTGACCTGACAGGTGGCGACGATGGCTTCGGGAAGGTCGTGATTGATGTGGGCATTGACGCCCGCCAGCGCGAACTGGATGCGCGCAATTGTGGTCTGGCTGCGGCTATTGAACAAGATCTGCCAGCAGGAGGGTGCCGTCTGTTCGGAGAGCGAAGATTCGAGGGCGGAGAAGTACAGACGTGCGAATTGTACGTCGAGCTGGGCAAGCCATCCCGGGTCGGCGAAGCCACCGGCATCGACCCGCGCCTCTACGGCCTGTGTCACCTGCAGGTATAGCCAATTGAACCATTTGAGGCCATCCGCATCAACGCAGGTGGTGTCGATGGTCCGAAGGATCTGGAGAACATCCGGAATAGATTGCGGAGCGGCCTGCACGGTGGCGAGAAGCGCAGTGTCGTAGGGGAGCATGGTCCATTGTATGTCCAGCGGAGAATACCGGCCACACACGGTAGGCCGCAATGGAACAGCGAGTCAGCCAGCGGAGGGCGGACGCCATCGACATTCCTGATCCTCGTTGACGGGCGGAAAGGGCTACAATGGAGACGGTTGGATGTATAATCGACACCGGGCCAGGACGGCAAAATGGAGATCCTGGGTATGTCCCCAAGAACCTCCGGGAGCGTGATCGCCATTGTTGCGGCGGCGGTTTTCCTGCTGCCGCCGGCTTTCAGCCAGGCTAAGGGTGGAGTGATAGCCGCGCCTTCGGAAGGGGGCGCCGGCATTCCCGGATCGACCACGCCGGCCATCCCCCCGAACACATCCCAAGCCTTCCAGACCCCCGGAATGAAGGTGGAAGACGGCACCACTCCGCAACCGACCATCCCGAACACACCCCAAGGCACGCGAATGCCTGTTTCCCTCAGCGGCCGCGTCATGGTCGATGACGGCGCCCCGCCGCCCGAGACCGTGGTGATCGAACGCGTTTGCAACGGGAACGCCCGCGCGGAAGGTTATACCGACCGCAAGGGCTACTTCTCCATCGATCTGGGCACGGACCGGGGAGTGTTGCAGGACGGCAGCAGCGGCGGGAACTTCAACGATATAGAAACGCACAGTCCCGGGCAGTCCCAGATGTCACCCGGCCTCGGCGGAGCGGCGCTGTCCGATCAGCGGTACAGGAACTGCGATCTGCGCGCCAGCCTCCCCGGCTACCGCTCGCAAGTGGTGAGCCTCGCCAACCACGGTGTGTTGGACAATTCCGATATCGGCACCATTTTTCTTCATCGTCTGGGCAACGTGGAAGGGCGCATCATCAGCGCTATTTCGCTGGCGGCTCCCAAAGACGCCCGCAAAGCGTTCGAGAAGGGCTCGGATCAGGCCAAGAGGAACAAACTGGACGATGCCATGAAAAACTACCGGAAGGCGGTGGACGTCTATCCTCAATATGCCGCCGCCTGGCTCGAATTGGGGAAATTGCAGGCTGCCAAGGGCCAGGCGGATGCCGCGCATCAATCGTTTGACGCAGCCGTGCAGGCGGACTCCAAGTACTTGAATCCCTATCTGGAACTTTCCCGGCTGGACCTGGGGGCCAAGAACTGGCGGGAACTGGCCGATGTTACCGGGCGCGTGGTGACACTCGACCCATTCGACTATCCGCAGCAATTCTTTTTCAACTCGGTGGCCAACTATAACCTGCATGACATGGATGCGGCGGAAAAGAGCGCGCGCGAGGCCGAGAAGCTGGATACGCAGCACCACTACCCGCAAGCCTCGCACCTGTTGGGTGTCATTCTGGCGCAACGCCAGGACTACACCGGCGCCGCTAGCGAGATGCGCAACTACCTGAAGTTCGCGCCGGGCGCCCCCGATGCAGCCACCGTGCGCGCGCAATTGGACCAGTTGGAAAAGCTCTCCGCGCAGACCGCCCCGCCCAAGCAGTAGGGGTAAACAGCACAGATCCCTTCACCGTCCCAGATCTCTGGCGATTCCCGACTGTTCCAGGCTGGCGCCGTCGCGGCCGATCACTACAATCCTCCACGGACACACCAGCGGCGTGGTTCCCTCAAATGCCACCCCGCGCTCGCCCGGTTTTTCCGGCAACTGTGTGGCCACCGCGGCGCGAGCGGAATACACCAGGAAAGCGGGACGCCGGCCTCTTTGGCAATGTACGCTGCCTCCACCATGTAATCGTTGGTCAGGCGCCGGCCGAAGCCGCCCCCGCCGCGCACCATGTGCAAGGTGATGTCGTTTTCGGAAGCCTTCAGAGTCTGCGCCACCAGCCGGCGGCCACTGCCCGGAATCTGGCTGTTGGTCCAGATTTCGAGTTTGCCGTCGTGGAAGTGCGCCGTGGCGTCCTGCGGTTCCAGCGACGAAGCGTTGGGCGCCGGATTCGCTCAGTGTCGGGTTGCGCCCGGATCGCCAGTCGGCGCCGGCGCGTGGTCTTCTTTAGCGGGAGGACCCAGCAACTCGGTGAAGATCGGCTTCAGCGCGTCGGCCCAGACCTGATAGCCCTTGAGCGTCGGATGCAGCTTATCGGCGTTCATCATTCCGTCGAATAACGTACCGTCGGGACCCGCCAGTTTGGAGTTCACGTTCAAGAAACGCAGTTGCTTGCCATCGGCGAGTTGGGCCAGATTCGCGTTGACTTTGTCGATGACGGGCATGGCTGCCATGCTGTCGTTGCGCGGGAAAATGCCCGTTACGACAATGGTGGCCACAGGGGCCTTCGCCCGCATGGTCCTCAGAATCGCCTGCAGGCCCCTGGTAATGTCCGCGACCTTGGCGTCCTCGCCGCCGGGCGGCGCGCCTCGACCGACGTTGTTGGTCCCGGCCAGAAGCACAATGACCTTGGGGTTGACGCCATCGAGTTCGCCGTTCTCGAGACGCCAGAGGATGTTCTGGATGGTGTCGGCGCCCCAGCCGAAATCGGCGGCGTTCCAACCGAAGAAGGTCTGGTTCCAGTTGGCCAGCAACTCCGGATAGTCGGTGGCGCCCCAGCGCCGGGTGATGGAGTCGCCTTCGAAGTAGATGTCGATACCACCCTTTTTGGCCTTCTCCAGCAACTGAGTATGGGCAGTCTGCGAGTTCTGGTCGGTGCGCGCTACGGGTTGATCGGCGGGAACAGAGGCGCCTGGCCGTTGAGCCACAAGTGCGAAGGACAGGCACAGGCCCGCCCCCAGGATCGCGACGGTTCGCGCAGGTGTCAGTATCATCAATTGGAACCTACTTCGCCGCTGGAACGGGCGTGTATGTCCGTCCCCAGAATTTATCGGCCCATGGGATGAAGTGCTTCCAATTCGGCCCGTCGGTGTGCCCACCGTCGTGCTGGCGCCAGGCTAACTGGCCGTTGAGAAGGCCTTCCAATACGGGCGGCATCCTTTCGGTCTGGTAGTCGTCGGAACGACCCAGGTCCTTCGCGCCGAGCAGGCGGAACACCGGCTGGGCCGCGATGGCGGCCATGAAACTGCCCTGGTGATCGAGCCATTTCGCATCGCCCTTTTCCGGCACGCCGTAACTGACAAACGTCAGCCGCGGCGCGCACAGGGCGATGAGCTCATGCGCGTCCACCGGAAGATCTCCGGCGTTCTTGCTGCCGAACGTCGCGTCGGATGCGCCGTACTTCAGAAAGTTGCCGGCCATCCAATGGTATTCGCCCGTGCCCGTGAGGTTCTCCACGGCTTCTCCCCAGTTGCGCCGGTGCAGCTTGGCGCCGCCTTCGCCGGAGGAGCCAATCAGCACGACGGCGAAACGCCTGTCATACGCCATGGTCACCAGCGCAGCCTTGCCGTAGCGCGAAACGCCTTCGATGCCGACCTTCTTGGCGTCCACGGCTTTATCGGTCTCCAGGTAATCGAGGCCGCGCGAGGCACCCCATGCCCAGGCGCGCAACGCTCCCCAATCGTCCGGCTTGCGGGGCATGCCCTTGTTCACAAGGCCGATGATGCCCTTGGTCAAACCCGCGCCGTTATCGGCCTGAATGCTGCCGGGATTGATGCCGGCGAAGCCCCAGCCATCGGCTATCAACTGATCCGTAGATGGCGGATCGCCACCGTTCATAGCCGCCATGGCGCCGGCGCCGGGGGGCGCGCCGAATCCTCCGAAGCCGCCGGCGGCCCCGGCAGGCTGCAAGCCCGGCAGACCGCGGCCGCCGAACATCATCATCACGGGGACTGGCCTCTTCGCATCGGCAGGCACAACAAGCGTCATCTGTATATCGACGCTGATGGCCGGGAACGAAGAGTTGTCGACGCGGCCGGTCAACGCCTTGCCGATCACCCGGCGCCCTGCGACGGTCGCGGTGATCGTGTTCGTAACGGTCCACGTCACCTCCGGCACGTTCTTGGGAACGCGGCCCAGCACTTCCCGATCGAAGTCCTCAACGATCTCCGGGCGGCGCTGATTCCACCACATGTCCGCGGTGGTGACCTTCCGGCCGTTCTTCAACGTCAGGACGTCGGGCAGGTTCGGGAACGGGTTGGCCTTGGATTCGTCATAGTTGGCGTGATCCGACGCGGCTTCATTGCCACTCGGGCCCGGGCGAAGGGCCCTTATGCCAAGCTGATCCATCATGTTCTGATGGTCCTGCGCCGCGGTCCAACTCATGGATACGGGCGCGTTCGCGGCAGCCGCTGCCGGAGCCGGCTGCGCGGCTTGCTGGCCAAGCAAGTTGACGGAAAGAAGAATCGCCATCACCGCAGCCAATACGCACGCCAATGCGAGCATTAGGCGCCCAGTAATCTGTTGCTTGATCGTGAGTGAACCTTCCTCTTGAGACTTCGAACCGCGTGTACTTTGCATAGCGGCCTGTGCAGCCGGGAGGCCGGTCTATTCCCACCCTCCTCCGAGTGCCTTATAGAGCTGGACGACGCTGAGCAACTCGCTCAGCTTGATCCGCGCCAGAGTCAGTTGCGCTTGAAACTGATCCCGATCGGCGTCGAGGGCATCCAGCAGCGTGTCCACGCCACCTCGATACCGCACGTAGGCGAGGCGCGTGCGCTCCTCGACCGCCGCCAGCAGCCGCTCCTGCTGCGCGTAGCTCTCCCTCACTTTCTGATGGGCGACAAGCGCGTTAGAGACTTCCGCAAAGGCAGTTTGAATGGCCTTCTCGTACTGTGCCAGCGCGCTCTTCCGCGACGCTTCCGCCAGTTTCACATTCGATCGAATGCGGCCCGCCGTGAAGATGGGCTGGGCGACTTGCGGGGTGAAGTTCCAGACGGAGTTGGGCGGGCTGAACAGATTGGAGAGCTGCGTGCTCTGTCCGCCGAGGAATCCAGTCAGACTGATTTGGGGGAAATAGGCGGCCCTGGCGGCCCCGATTTCGGCATTGGCTGCGATCAGATTCTGCTCCGCTGCGCGGATGTCAGGCCGGCGCCCCAGCATCGCCGAAGGCAAACCAGCGGGCACGCCGGGTGGCAACTCCTGATCCGTCAGGCTCCGCCCCCGGACCACTTCGCCGGGGTTCTTTCCGAGCATCAAGCTGATCTGGTTCTCGGTTTGCGCAATCTGTTGCTGGATATCTGGAATTGTCTCGGCGGCACTGTAGACCAGCTCCTCCGCCTGGCGCAGGTCGAGAAGCGTCGCCACCCCGCCACCTTGGCGAGTCTGGATAAGGCTCAGCGATTCTTGCCGGGTGGCGAGCGTGACCTTGGCGATCTCCAGTTCGGAGTCCAGCTCGCGCAAGCTGAAATAGGCGGCCGCTACGTCGCTTACCAGCGTGGCGACTACCGCCTTGCGGTTTTCTTCCGCGCCCAGCAGATTGGCCCGCGCCGCTTCGGTAGCGCGGCGTAATCGGCCCCAGATATCCACCTCAAACGAGAGCAAATTGAGTGTCACTGAGCCAAAGGTGCGATTTTGCGAAGGCAGAATCGATGGCGGTAATGCCAGCGAGCCATTTCGGGAGAGACGATTGGCGACAACGTCGCCGGTGGCGTTGAAGTTGGGGAATTGGTCGGCCCGCACGATGCCCAGACTGGCGCGCGCCGCCTCCACGCGGGCGACCGCGACACGAAGATCGTAGTTTTGCGCGAGCGCCGTCCGGATCAGTTCCGCAAGGCTTGGGTCCTTGAAAACTTCCCACCAGTTCAGGTCCGCCAGGGACGCCGACTCGGAAGCCGGCAGCGTAGTTCCACGAAACGAATCGGGTGTCTGGACCGCAGGCCGACGGTAGTTCGGCCCCATCACGCAGCCGGAAAACCAGCTCGCCGCCAGGACAACCAGGAATCGACCGCTACGCGACATTGGATTCTCTCCCGGCGCCCGAGGCCCTCTCCACCAGATAGAAGATTACAGGGATGAAGAAGATCCCGATGGCGCTCGCGGCCAGCATGCCTCCAATGACCGTAGTGCCCATGATCTGCCGTGCCACCGACCCGGCGCCGGAGGCCGTCCACAAAGGCACGCAGCCGAAGATAAACGCGAAGGAGGTCATCAGAATCGGCCGCAGGCGCAGCCTGGCGCCTTCCAGTGCGGCCTCCACCAGGGGCTTCCCGTTCTCATGTGCGGTCTTGGCGAACTCGACGATCAGAATCGCGTTCTTGGCGGCCAGGCCGATCAGCATCACCATGCCAATCTGCGAGTACACGTCGTTCTCGATCGCCACCATGTAGGCGGGCGCGACGGCGCTGAGGATGGTCCGGCGCAACCACAAGACCAGGAACGCGCCGAATACGGCCACCGGCGTGCTCAGCAGCACGCTGAACGGCAGCGACCAGCTCTCGTAGAGCGCCGCCAGAATGAGGAACACGAACAGCAGCGAGAACCCGAAGATCACCCAGGCCGGCACCCCTTGCTGAGCCTGCTTCTCCTGGAACGACATGCCCATGTAGTCGTAGCCCATTTCGCGCGGCATGGTTTGCGCAAAGACCTCTTCGAGTGCCGCCATGGCCTGTGCGGAACTATAGCCCGGCGCGGCGTTGCCGTTGATCTGCGCGCTGCGGTAGAGGTTATAGCGCATCGTGAATTCAGGCCCGAGGCGAGGCTCAAACCTCGTCAGGGAGGAGAGCGGCGCCATGCCGCCATTGTTGTTCCGAACGTAAAACTGGCCGAGGTTTTCGGGACGGTTCCGATAGTCGCCTTCGGCCTGGATGTAGACCTGCCACTGGCGGCCGAAGCGGTTGAAGTAGTTGATGAACAAGCCGCCCATGAAAGCTTGGATGGTCTTGTAGACATCGCTGAGGGCCACGCCCTGCTTGATCGCTTTGTCCCGGTCTACGTTGACGAACAGTTGCGGCACGCCCCCCAGGAACGTGGAGTTCAAGCCGGCTATCTCGGGACGCTGGCGGGCTGCCGTCATAAATGCGTCTAAATTGTTCGCCAGGAAATCGATATCCCGGCCCGCGCGGTCCTCGAGAACGAAGGTGAATCCGCCCGCGGAGCCGACACCGGGAATCGCCGGGGGCGAGAAACTGAAGGCGATCGCGTCCGGAAGCCGGGCGAGATCCCGGTTCAAGCGCTGTTCGATTTCGTGATACTGCTCTTCCCTCCTCGTGCGCCCGGCCCATTCCTTGAAAGTGACGGAAAAGAAACCGCCGAACGTGTTTCGGACGCCGCTGAGGATGCTGAAGCCGGCTACGGAGGTGAAATACTCGACCCCCGGAACCTGCGCCACGATCTTCTCGATCTTCCGGCACACTTCGTCCGTGCGTTGGAGCGAGGCCGACTTGGGAAGCTGGAAATTGAGATAAACGTAGCCCTGGTCTTCATCCGGCAAAAAGCTTGTCGGCAGCCGGCTGCCGAAGAAACCGGCCGCGACAGCGCAGGCCGCCAGCATCACCACCGCCATCCCGCTTTTCCGAATCAGCCCGCCGCACAGACTGACATACGTGCGTGTGCCGCGTCCAAAAAAGCGGTTGAACCAACCGAAGAACCACGCCAGAGGCCCTCTGCTCTCCTTCCTGGGCCTTAGCATCAGCGCGGAAAGAGCCGGGCTGAGGCTGAGAGCGTTGAAGGCCGAGAGGATCACCGAGATCGCCGTGGTTACGGCAAACTGCTGGTAGAGCCGGCCGGTGATGCCGGGTATGAAGGCCGTGGGCACGAATACCGCGGAGAGAACCAGCGCAATGCCCACCACCGGGCCGGAGATCTCTTCCATGGCTTTCACCGCCGCCTGTTTGGGAGCCAGCCCCTCGTCTATGTGGCGCGCCACCGCCTCAACGACGATAATGGCATCGTCCACCACCAGGCCTATCGCCAGCACCAGGCCGAACAGAGAAAGCGTGTTGATGGAGAAACCAAACAACGGAAAAACCGCGAATGTGCCAATCAGCGAGACCGGTACGGCGAGCAGCGGGATCAGAGTGGCGCGCCATCCCTGCAGGAAGATGTAGACCACGGCGATCACCAGTGCGAGCGCGATCACCAGCGTCTGTACGATTTCCTTCATGCCTTCGGTGACCGCTCGCGTGGTATCCAGCGCCACTACGTAATCGATGTCTTGCGGAAAGCGCCGCTTCGCCTCGGCCATCAGCCTTCTGACACCGGCAGCCGCCTGGACGGCGTTGGAACCGGGCAATTGGTACAGCGCAATGACGGCGCTCGGCTCCCCATTGAAGCGGCCGATGACGTTGTAGTCCTGAACGCCCAGCTCGACGCGGGCCACGTCCTTGACCCGCACGATTCCTCCATCCGGGGCCTCGCGGATCACCACCTCGCCGAATTCTTCCGGGGAAACCAAACGCCCTTGCGCGAGGACGGAGTAAGTGAATTCCTGGCCTTTCGGCACCGGCTCCCCGCCGACCTTACCCGCCGGGTTCACCGTGTTTTGCGCCTGGATTGCGCTGACAATATCAGGCACGGTAATTGCCAGTTTGGCCAATTGGTCGGGCTTGATCCAGAGCCGCATGGCATACTGGCCCGCGCCGAAGACCTGTACACTGGCGATGCCGGTCACGCGCAGAAGTTGGTCGTTGAGGTTGATGTAAGAGTAGTTAGCCAGGAACCGCGCGTCGAAGGTGCCGTGCGGCGAGTACAGGGCGACCATCATCAGCGGGGCCGATATCGATTTTTGAACCGTGACTCCGTAGTTCGTCACATCCGCCGGAAGCTGAGGGGAGGCCAGCGTTTCGCGCATCTGCGTGAGAATCAAGTCGGCGTTCGGCTCCGTTTTCACATCGAAGTTCACTGTCAACCTCATCTGACCGCTGGCGGCGGCGTTCAGAGAGTACATGTAGTTCATGTTGTCCACGCCGCTCATTTGCTGCTCGATAGGGGTGGCGACCGACTGTTCGACGGTCTGGGCGTCCGCTCCCACGTAAGTGGCTGTTACCTGAACCTCTGGCGGGACGATGTTGGGGAACTGAGCGACGGGCAGGAACGCAACCGTGACCGCGCCTATGATCACCATCAGGATGGAGATCACCATGGCCACGATGGGCCGGTTGATGAAGAACCTGGACATGCGGCTTAGGTCCCCTTGGGGTTCACCTGCATCCCCGGACGAACCTTATCGGCGCCCTCGACGACCACCCGTTCTCCCGGCTTCAGCCCCTCATCGATAATCCACATGGCGCCGGCGCGCTCACCGGTCTTGACGGTGCGAATGCTAACCCTGTTCTCTCGGTCCACGACGGCGACCTGGTAAGATCCCTGAAGTTCCATGACCGCTCGCTGCGGGACAAGCAGGGCGCCCTTCTCGGTTCGAACCGCCGCGCGGACCTTGCCGTACTGTCCCGGCCGCAGAATGTTTCCACGGTTGGGAAACAGTCCCGCCAGCCGGATTGCACCGGTATTCGGATCTACCTCGCGGTCCGCGAAGAAGAATTTCCCTTTCTGCGGATAAGTGGTCCCATCGGCCAGAATCAGTTCGAGCTGCAATGGTCTCATCGCGGCTTCAGGATCGGCCCGATCCGGGAACCTCGCGAAACTGAGATACTCTTGTTCGCTGACGGTGAAGTAGGCCTTGATGGGGTCGAGCGTCGAAACCGTGGTCACCGGTCCGCTGCTTGGGCCGACCAAGTTACCGACCTGCATCTGCGCCACTCCCGCGATGCCGTCGATGGGCGCAGTGAGCCGGGTGAAACCAAGGTTGACCATGGCCGTTTGGACCGCGGCTTGGGCAGCCTCAACCGCGGCACTGGCGGCTTGAATCTGAGCTTTGGCCGTTTCAGCTTGGGCCACGGCCGCCCCGACCTGGGCCTTGGCAGAGAGGTTGTTCTGCACCGCGTTGTCGAGATCCTGCTGGGTGATGGCTTGTTGCTTCGCCAGCGGGGCATATCGGTCCGCATCGAGCTGGGTCCTGACCTGATCCGCCTCGGCTTTGGTCAACTGCGCCTGGGACTCGACGAGCTGCGCCCTGGCTTGCGCCAGTTGTCCATTGGCCTGTGCCAACTGGCCTTGAGCTTGAGCGAGCGCCGCCTCGAACGGGCGCGGATCGATCTCGAAAAGTAACTGCCCTTTCCTGACGAACGACCCTTCCCTGTACTCCTGTCTCAGCAGATAGCCTGTTACTTCCGCGCGGATCGCCGCATTGACCATCCCGTCCAGGGTCCCAATCCACTCCGCGTAAACAGGAACGTCCTTTTGTTCGACCGACGTCACCACGACCACCGGCGGAGCCGCGCCCTCGCCGGCCGGGGTCACCTTCGAGCAGCCGGCGGCAGCCAGCAGACATAAAACGGCCAGGCAAATCGATAAGCCCTTCACTTGTAGTTACTCCGACGCGAAGGCGGTACTAGATAACTCAGATCTCTGCACGAGCGCATTGTCAGACTTTTCGTCCCCCTGTGTATCACTATTCAGGCGGGGCTCGCTCTGTTCAGGGCTTGGCACACGGACACCCTTTCCTTGGTAGAGCTGCTATCTAGCGCCTGTGGACGCGCTAAAGTCACAGCAACGCGGTCCGTGTCGAGGTTCCGTTCTCTCTTCAGTCTCTCAGACCATTCCTGCCAGTACATGCTTTCCTCAGGCACCTACGCCCGGATTGTACCGCGTTAGCCGCCGCCTGCGGCCCGGGTCCTCCTTTCGGGATCTGCGTTCCAACAGGCAGATTATACCGCTAGACGAATGGCCGGTGGCGCGCTGCGAATTGGGGTGGCACCTTCCTGGGCTGCTGCAGTCGCTCGGGATGGAAGAAATGAAAGAAAGGCTTTCCAACTGCGGTGTCTTATCCGGCTGGCACCGGCAGAACCTCAATCCTTCGCGCCATCGTCCCGAACAGTGAACGGCGTTTACCTGGACTAGCCCAGCACGCTTTCGACGTCGCGGCGTACGGTTCTGAAGAGGGTGAACTGGTGTTTTCCTGCGGCTTGAAATTATTACCGCATCGAACCGGAAAAACTTACCGGCGAACGGTAGCCAGTGGCAAGGGACCACTCCCTATGGAGTGGTCCTGCGCGGTTGCGGCGTTGCCCGTAGCCGGAAGGGCTGAGGATGGTGCCCAACGTGCTCTAGCAGAATCGATATTTCAGATTATCGGATCTGATTATAGGATCTGTTTACCTTAGCTATCGTGACGCACTGGTGTAGAAAAACACAAACCACAGGATGTTCAAGGCGGAAATTCTGAAAACCCCGCATCGCTGCCTCAGAATTTCGGGGAGTGCGCCACGGCATGTCAGTCGAGCCGATTTATGTTCGCCGATGTTCGCTCAATCTGCCAACAAAAGTGCCACACGATGCCATCACTCAGTTATCCCAGAAAACACCTGGCCTTCATTCTACTCTGCACGAGCACCGTTGCCGTTGCGCAGAATAGTTCACTGACCCTAGCTTCAGGGTCCGCCCCTCAAGGGAGTACTGCCTCCTTAAACCTCGTGCTGGCTGTTGCGGCGGGCGACGCCGAAGCCGGCCTGCAATGGACCCTCACCTATGCTCTGGGGAGCATTGCCTCCATCAGCGTCACGCCGGGACCGGCCCTGACCGCTGTGGGAAAAACGGTGTATTGCGCCGCCGCCAGCGGATCGATCACCTGTGTAGGTGCCGGCATGGACGCAAGTTCGATCGGCAGCGGCACCGTGGCAACCGCGACCGTGACGCTCGGTGCCGCGGGCAGCGGTTCCGTGGTGCCGATCTCCCTGATCGGCGCTGGCGGAGCCTCACCCAGCGGGAACGGGACAATCATCGCCGGAACCGGCGGCACGATCACGGTTCTACCACCGCTGAACAGCATTGCCAGCTTGCTCTGCTCGCCGACCACTTTGGCCTCGGGTTCAACGTCGACCTGCACCGTGACGCTTTCGGCAGCGGCGCCCAGCGGGAATGTGACAGTGGCGCTTTCCTCTAATAATCCTGCATTGACCCTTCCGGCTTCGGTTACGGTGCCCGCCGGATCGACTTCAATCAACTTTAGCGCCGTTGCCGGCAGTCTCGCCAGCAACCAGACCGCGAACGTGACGGCCAGCTACAACGGCAGCACCGGCAGCGCTACGATCAACCTGGTGGCGCCGGTGCTCGTGTCGTCGCTGACCTGCGCACCCTCCAGCCTGGGGTCGAACGCTACCAGCACATGCACCGTGACCCTGACCGCGGCAGCGCCGGCGGGCGGCGCGGCGGTGACCCTGTCCAGCAGCAACCCGGCTTTGACCGTGCCGGCGTCGGTGACCGTGGCGGCAGCGGCGACCACCGCCAGCTTCAACGCCACTACCGGCAGTCTCGCCAGCAACCAGACCGCCAGCGTGACGGCCAGCTACAACGGCAGCACCGGCAGCGCCACGATCAACCTGGTGGCGCCGGCGCTCGCTGTTTCGAATGTCGGGTGCTCTCCGACGAAGGTGGCTTCAGGAGCTAATACCGGTTGCAGCGTGATGCTGTCGGCAGCCGCGCCGATCGGAGGCGCCGTCGTCGCATTGGCGGCCAGCAATCCCGCGTTGCTGACGCTGCCGGCCTCGGTCACTGTCGGTGTAGACTCAACGACGGCGGTGTTCACTGCCAATGCCGCCTCGGTATCTACCAACCGGACCGTGACCATCACCGCCTCGTTCAATGGAACCTCGGCGAAGGTCAACATCACCATCCAGCGTCAAACCTCGCGTCAGCTTACGAGCAGTGCTGACAAGACCGGGGAAGTGCTTTCGGAAACAGAAGTCAGGGATCTGTCCTGCTTGCCCAGGAGCGTGAGCGCCGGCGGTGACGTAAGCTGCGAACTGCGCGTGACGGCGAGCGCGGAGCCGCGGCCGCTCGGCATCACGAGCACCAGCCAGGGAGTGCGCGTTCCGGCACGGGTTGCGGCCCGGCCGAACCAAACCAGACTCACTTTCCGAGCCTCGATCGATCCTATGGCAGAGCAGCAGATGGCCGTGATTACGGCAACATCCGGCGGTATCCAGGTGCAGGACACCGTCGCCGTGGTTCCCGCGCAGGGTCCCGTGCTGAGGGTTGCCTCCACGCAGTTGGTCAGACTCGGGGAGCCTCTCCGCTTTGTGGCAGGCGCTTCCGATCCGGCCGGTCTGCCGTTCCAACTCTCCGCCGAAGGGCTTCCGGGCGGGGCCACTTTTGACGGCGCCACCGGACAGTTCGAATGGGTGCCGAACGCCTCTCAAGCAGGGAAATTCGACGTCACCTTCTCGGCGGTCAATTCGATTGGCCAGTCTTCCACAGCGCGCGTAAGCGTCGAGGCGGGCACGGGAGTCCCTGTTTTGAGCGAGCCACAGCAGCTTGCGTGCAGCCCGAACGCCATCGGTAGCGTTTCGGGCAAATGGCTCGCCGCATCTTCGAACTCGCTATCCGAACCCGCGGGCAGGACCGCGGAACTGGGAGGCACCAGGGTAAGGGTCAACGGGCAATTTGCGCCGGTGGTGTTCAGCTCGACGAGGAAGGTCAGCTTCCTGTGTCCCGCTTTGCCTACGGGAACGCAGCTATCGGTTGTCGTGGAGACTCCTTGGGGAACGACCACCAAACCGCTGGCGGGAAGCATGCAGGAAGCGACTCCGACGATTCTCTCGATGGGAGACGCGGAAAGAGAGCAAGGAGTGGTCTCGTTTGCCGACAGCACGGAGCTGGCTATGCCGCGGAACGCACAGGTGCCGGCCCATCCGGCACAGCCAGGCGACACGATCCGGATCTGGACTACCGGTCTGGGTCTGGATGCTGAATCCCGGCTTGCTGCTTTCTCCGCCACGGTTGGCGGGATCGACGTGCCGGTTGAATCGATTCAGGCTGCGCCCGGCTGCGTGGGTCTGTACACGGTTCAGGTACGGGCGCCGATGGTGTTTGGCGACGCGGTGCCAGTGCACATCCGGGTGCTCACGCCGGGTGGGTTGTTGGCGCAGAGCAACACGGTCTTCATCGCAATCGAAGCCGGCAGCGATTAGGGGATGCCGTAAGAGGTTGCGTCGAGTTCTAGTGGAAGGCAGCGGCTGAACCAGAAGAGTACAGCGGTACCGGGACCCATGCGAACGCGGCCTGGTCAGCAGGAGAAGCTATGCAGCAGATGAATACAGTACGACCACGGGACTTCTCCGTGGTGGTCACCCCCAAGACGTGCGCCCGGTGCGGGCGCAATTTCGGCGCACTCCGTCGTGAGTACGCTTGTCCGGCGTGCAGGCAACCCCGGCCGATGCACGGAACCGAGGGGCCGAACCTGTCCTTTCGCCAGTCTCAGATCGTCACTCTGATCCGGCAAGCGAAGGCTAACAAGGAAATCGCCTACGAGCTGTGCTTGACCGAGGGCACGGTGAAGGCATATCTCAACCAGCTCTATAAAAAGTTGCGGGTGAGAAATCGGACGGAGCTGGCGATGAGGGGACTCGAATATCAGGAGACCGCCGCCGATGTAGCGGTCCCGGTTGCCCAGATGGCGCGGCGCTGAACTCCACGCCAGACACGGGATGGGAGCGTCTTGCGCCCCGGCCAGGTATTTCAGGCGCTGGCCCACCGGTTGCTCGTGCCTTGGTTACTCGAAGGCCGATGGCAGCACCTTGACCAGGATGGTGTGCCCGCGAAAGCGCCGGTCAGCGTGGCTCGTCGTGCGCTGAGCGCGCTGAAGAACTACGGCACCAGCGCCTTCCAGATGGGCTGAACCCAGTCGTCCTTGGCCATGTCCCAAACGATGAAATCCGAATCGAACTGCCAGTAGGTCCACGCCCAGCCGAGGCTCTCCGCGGTGCGGGCGACGCAGGATATGTAGCGGACCCGCGAATCCATGTCGCCCTTGTCATAGGCCCTGAACTCGCCCAGCAGTATAGGCCGCTTCCCGTTCTTCGACCATTGCTGGACGCCGGTGAAATCGTCCTCTACAATGTGTTTCTCCGATGCTGCTTACACCGGGCGCCTCCCTTCGCATGGGCGAGCGCCAAACTGGAAGAAGTCCCTTACTCGGACGTTCGACAATGCCGGTTTCGAGGCCGGTACCTCCACTACTGCCGGGAATCGGGTAGTGGCTCAGTTTGAATCTAACAAAGCTACGATTTCCTCGATGGACCAAGCGTGATCCGCGACTCCGGCAGCGACAGCCGGGGTGGTTTTCAGAGTTTGGTGTACGCGGGCGAAATTGTAGTACATCATGTGGAGCGAAACAGCAGCGGCGTGATGGATGATGCTTTTTGAAAACGCGTTGGTCAGTCGAGTGAAGCGGCGCATCCCCATCCTCATCGTAAGATTTTGTCGTTCGATGTAACTGGTGGAAATATGCTTTGGGTCAGGGTCGCCGATCATCTCCTGTTTCCGACATCCCGTGCAAACAGCCGGGCTGTAGCGGCGCTGGTCTTCGGGTTCATTGCCGTAGTACTTCACCAGCTTGGCGTAGTCTACATCTTCTCCGAACGACTTCACGATGGCATCCATGTACGCAGCCAAGCCGTCAGACGTGATTTGTGTGCGGTCCGCGAGCCTGGAAGCCATGTCGGAAACGAAAGCGTCTGCGGTCTCTCCATCGCGTTTCCCAAGGGTCCAGCACGGCACCAGTTTGGTATCGGCATCGATGGCGGCCCAGGTCCAGATGTCGCCAGCAATACGCTGTTCAGCGATCTCTGGCGTCACCTGCTTTTGCTTGCAACAGCAAAAAGCCCAGACTTCATCGACCTGAACCCGTTTACAGGCAAGCTTGCGGAGCGTGGTATTCTGATAGCGGGAGCAGGCCGCGCCGAGTTCTACGAGCAATTTGTCGATGGTGTTGCGGGCTACGCCAGCAATCCGTGCCGTCGCACGCATGGAGTTTCCATCTACCAAGCACCGGATCACCGTCACCCGCTCGGCTGTGCTAAGCCTGTTCATACTGAATATTATACTTGACTACTTGACAAATGTCAAGCATTTTGTTCAGATAGGTGAGAACGGCTGCAAACATGCTTGTTATTCTTGGAGGTTAATAGTACCAGAGAGCATTGTATAATCTGGTTTCGACGATCAATAATTGGTTCGGTGCGTTGTCCCGAAGGGGGAGGGTAGATGGACCTCAACCGGAATGCGTTCCGTATTGTCCGATCTCTTACTGAGGAAAACGAAAAAGAAAGTAACCGTACCGTGGCAGCGCGCGCCGGTGGAAGAATAGGCGGTCCTGCAAGGGCTAGGCGTCTCTCTCCTGAGCAGCGGCGGGAGATTGCCATGAAGGCAAATCGTGCGCGTTGGCACAAGTCCGCCTGAAGCGGAAGAACCAAAGGATATGGCCAAGGCATCCAATCCCATTGGGTGCAGCTTGGCATGGGGGACGAAAAGATAATGCATGAGGCTCTCGCAGTGCCGCAGGGGTTCTGTCTCACCAGTCTTGGCGGGCAGTTCGCCTTTTTGCGCCTTCCCTCAAAGCGAACGGCAAAGCGACTCTCCGTGATGGCAGATCAACTGGTTAGGAATATTGCTGATATCCACAACCAAATGATTTCTGGCGTAATCGAAAAGAAGACGGCGGCAGAATTCCGCGCCGCACGCGATGGAGTTTTTCCGAAGTATGTTCACATGATGCGTGCCATCTCGGATCTCGCCCGCGTAGTGATTCCGCCGCAAGTGATGGAACGTTTGGCAAATGAGTCCTTCTCTGAATTGGAGGCAGACTTCCGCACTCACGGCAGCGCGTTCGGCTTAGTGGTGCGCGACCAAGCGATTTTCACTGTCTGGACGTTTCGAAAGATCAACGACTTAGTTGCGCATATTGCATCTCAACCTGTTTCCGATTCATTACGACACCAAGACGAAGAGATCTTAGCGAAGTTTGTCTTTTATGCGCTCTGGACTAGGTTTCACCTTGATTGCCTGACTATATCGATGCACTGCCACAAGCCGATCTATCCAGACGTGCGGAATGAGGTGGCAGACGGGTTACGGGCTGCCGTGGACGCATACGCATGGGCGAAGCAGGGCATTGAGCTGCGTAACCCAGTCGTCGAACCGATAATCAATTCACCTGAATGGGACGAAGAAGATCAGGAACTCCTGGAATCGTCCATGAGTGATCTTGCCCGAGAATCCGTCCAGTGACCCCAGGACCGCCTCGCCCCGTGGTCCAACAGGGCGACATATATCGTGTCGACATTCCGAAGTCGCAGGCCATAGGCTCAGAGCAATGGAAGCGGCGCCCCTATATAATCGTTTCACGCACCGCCATAAACCGTCTCGGCAACAATGTGGTCGGCGTCCCTATGTCAACCAAGGTTCAAAAGGCATCTCAACACAGAATACTGCTGCCCGTAGCCGAAATAATACGGGATGTGGGATATCCAGATCCGTTCCAGGATAGCGTAGCTCTCACCGACCAGATCCGCGTGTTGGACGTTTCAAGGCTGGAAGTAAAGATGGGAAGGCTCTCCGATTCCGCAATCATTTCCGTTGGCCTTGGCCTGGGATTCCTGTTTGACATCCTGTAGGCTGCTTTCCTCAAACTGAGCCACTGCCGGGAATCGGGCGATCTTTCCGCATCCGCGATGGCAGCCTTCGCCATCAGCGCCACTCCCAGTCGATAAAACCGGGCTTCACCGCCGTCATGGCGTTCACGACCAGCTCCACCAGGCCTCCGTACAGGATCCGGTGGTTCTCCCACAGTCCATAATATGCCAGCATGTCGCGGAACTGGCCCTTGCAGTTGCTGCAAGGTGCGCAGAGGTATTTCGGGATCGACCGGTCGAGACAGTCCCGAAAGGCGTTCAGCACCTGCTCGAGCTTCTTGCGCCCCGAGACATGAAACCGCCAATCCGGGAAGTTCTGTCCGCTCATGATGGCGAACCCGCTTCCGCCGCCGCAGCAATAGTTGTCTACGCCGTGGGGTTCCATTTCGCGGAACTGGGGGCAAATGGTCCGCAGGATTTCCCGCTGAGGCTCTACCACTCCCATCAAGCGCACTAAGTTGCAGGGGTCGTGCAAAGTGACCGGGAATTCGTTGCGCGCGGGATCCAACTCCAGGCGGCCGCTGGCGACGATGTCACGGAGCAGAGGCAAGAAGCTGTGCCGCGGAATGTTCAGATCGCCACCCAGTATGCGGTCCGCGATAACCGCTAGGGCCTTGTGAGCGTGACCGCACTCGCCCAGCACAATGCGCTTGACCTTGAGCTTTCGTGCGGCCTCGGCATGCTTGAGGGCCACGCGCGCAAATTGGGCGTCGTCATACCACAACCCGTAGTTGATGGAATCGTAGGCCGCCAGTTCCGATGACAGGGTCCAGGAGATGCCAGCCGCGTTGAGGATCACCGCGAACGCCCCGGGGTTCTCCGGCCACGCCAGAATCTCCCCGGCGTTGTGGATCAGCAGGACGTCGGCGCCTTCCACATCCCACGGCGTCTTCACCTCGATACCGGTCCTTTCGCTGGTGTCTTCATCGATAAAAGCGACGTTGTCTTTCACCGCTTCAGCGTTCATGCCGGTAGACGAGCCCACCTTCAACTGCAGCATCGAGCCGTTTTCGTGCAGCTCTTTGGGCGCGATGCCCATCTCCTGGCTGAAGAGCTTGCGAAGCTCGTGGGCCACCAGGCCATTGTCCGCGCCGATGGGGCAGGTCTGGGCGCACCGGCGGCAAAGATTGCAGCGGTACGCCAAATTCGGCCAGCCGCGCGACCAACGGCCAGTTCGAGTCGATCTCGCCGTGCTGCCAGGCGGAGAGCAGGCCGCCGCGCCGCACGTACTTGAAGTACAGGCGGCGCATGATCTCGGAGCGAAACGTGGGGCGGTACAGCTCGTTGTTCCCGCTGGCTTCGAAAACATGGCAGGCATCCGAGCAGGTCTGGCACCGGGCGCAATGCTCCATGGTCATAAGCAGCGGCTGTAGGAACGTCCAGTTATTCTCGCGCGAAAAGAGCTTATCGAGACCCGCAAGGAACCTGGCGACCAACTCACGTTCCTCGTCGGCGCTTTTCGGCCGCGGAAAACTTAAGGCGCAGGTGTCGTCGAGCCCGCATTCATAGCGCTCGCGAGCCTGCGCGGAGAGGGGGAGAAACGCGTGGTCTTTCGCTGGGTCTTCGAGCGGCGGCGGTAGCGGCATGAGTTCCGCGTTTTCGAGATGGACCAGCGGATACCGGTCGGGCCGGGACATGTCGGAGAGGCTGACCGGGGGGTTCATTTGACCGCTCCCTTGGCCGGATTCGTCGTGGCGATCTCCGCCCACGTACGACCGCCGGCGGCGACGTGGGGCGCCGACCAGGTGGGCCGGTACATCAGGTACTCGGCCATGCGCTTCTCGATGCTTCCACCCGGAACGTTGACGCTTTCATCCCAGCGCACCCGGTGATAGGTGAAGTACTTAGCAATGAAGTGGGCCATGTGGGTCATGGGAATGTACGCCAACAGGACCGCGCCAGCCGCCATGCCGGCTGCCAAGACAACGGGCAATTTCACAATGGTATCGAATGTGGCCGCGCCGCGCAGGATCGCCAGCGGGCCGGGAGAACCGGCGGGACGCAACCACTGCCCGGCGAGCAACAAGGCGACGGTTGCGGCGAAGAACAAGAGATTCAGAAAATCGCCAAGGCTCGAGTACTGTCTGAGTTCACGGACGGCCAGACGTCTTGCCAGCAGACCCAGCGCGCCGGCCAATGTCAGGAAAGCACCCGCGGTTCCGCAGACCACGTAGGTGCGGTGCAGCGCAGCGAATAACGTGACGGGCGCCACGGCGGCGCAGCCGAGAAGCACCACCCCCGCGGCGAGCAGGTAAAGGCCGAAGTGGAATGGAAACGAAACATACCACATCGGCCGGTTGAATTCCCACAACCCCTTCAGGAACAGAATTTCGGGAACCATGATCTTCAGCTCGCCGGAAGGTCCGTGCGGAACCGGGTAGATCTCCCACCGGAGATGCAGCGGCTGTCTGGAGTAGCGTATTGCGCGAACGACGCAGCCGGCGAGAAACGCGAGCCCGCCGGCATACACAAGCCAGTACAGGAGGATGGCACTCATGGCGACCCACCGTTCAGGGTTTGGAGGAAGTGCCGGTGGCAGCCCCGTGCAGCTTCACTTCGACCTTCTGCTCCAGGCTGTCGTAGTACTCCTTGATAATGGCGATGACTTCCGGCTTGGAGAACTCGGCCGGCACGGGCTTGCCCTCGCTCATGAGCTTGCGCAGGAGTGTTCCGGAGAGCAGCAGGCGCGCGCCGCCTTTGTAGTTTCCGGCCTCGTCGATGACCGCTTTGCTCGAGTGCGGGCAGGTCTTCATGGAGGCCATGCTGCCGCACTCGTAACAGTAGAAGGTCCAGTCCATGCAAAGCGGCTGGAGCAGCAGCGCGCCGGCCGGGATTTCGTTGAAGATTTTCTGCGCGTCGAAGGGGCCGTAGTAATCGCCGACTCCGGCATGATCGCGGCCCACGATGAGGTGCGTGCAGCCGTAGTTCTGGCGGAACACCGCGTGCAAGAGGGCCTCGCGCGGCCCGGCGTAGCGCATCTCCATCGGGTAGCCACCCTGGATCACGCGATCCTTGCTGAAATACTTGTTCACCAAGGCATCAATGGCCTTGACGCGGACTTCGGCGGGAATGTCGCCGGGCTTGAGCTTGCCAACCAGCTGATGGATGTAGACGCCGTCGCATACTTCGATGGCAATCCAGGCCAGATAAGCGTGGGAATTGTGCATCGGATTACGAAGCTGGAGCGCCGCGACGGTGGTCCAACCACGCTCGGCGAACGCCTGGCGAGCCTCGGCCGGACGCTGGTAGATGCCCTTGAACATCTCGGGGAAGAAGGATTCGGAAACCACCTTCACGGGGCCCGCGAGATTGACGGCTGCTTGCTCCAGCACCTTTTGCACGCCGGGATGCGCCGGGTCCGCCGTCCGGAACACCTGCTTGCATTCGTACTCCTTGTCGATCGCGTACTTCTCGGCGATCTTCATGGTGCCCATGATGGTCTCGGTCTCGACATCCCACAGCGCCACCTCGTCGCCGACGGCAACGGACTTGGCATAGTCCTCCTCGGCGGACAGTGTGATGGGAATCGGCCAGAAAAGTCCGTTCTTGCTGGCCATGCGGTAGGACTCGCAGCAGCCGTGCCAGTCCTCGCGTCCCATGAAACCATCCAGGGGAGTGAACGCGCCAATGCCCATCATGATGAGGTCGCCGGTTTCCCGGCTGGTCATCGGCACTCTTTTCAGGTGCTCGGCCTTGTGGATCTCTTCCCGTCTGGCTTCGCCCTCCAAAAGAAGGGGACGCAACTCTCCGCCCCCATGTGGAAGAATCAGGTTGCTCATCGATAGCCTCGCGTCTGAAAAGCCTTTTACCACGTCGAGATTTCGGACTTGCAGATGTTGGTCAACTCAATAATAGAGCGAGAAACGCAAATTGTCACCGGGTTTTTTCACTTTGATGTGGTTTAAGTCGGCAATAACATTGGAGTTATGCAGCCGCGAGGCGAAGAGCAGGGCAGAATCGAATCGTTCACTCAGCATGAATTGTTCTCATTTCCGGCACGCGCCACAGAATACCCATCTTATCAGGAGTAGCAGGCCGGAATATACGTAATTGCATTTACTCTCGTGTTATTCTAATCCGGAAGGACGTCCTCATATGCATAAAGGCTTCATACTTTGGTTCACGGGCCTGTCTGGTTCGGGCAAGAGCACCATCTCGTCGATGATCTTCGATCGCTTGCGGGCGCATGAAGCCAAGGTGGAGATCCTGGATGGCGATGTGGTGCGCACTCACCTTTCCAAAGGGCTGGGCTTTTCCAAGGAAGACCGCGATACCAACATCCGCCGCATCGGCTTTGTGTGCGAACTGCTATCGCGCAACGGTGTGATCGCCATTAGCGCGGCCATCTCTCCCTACCGATCGATTCGCGACGAGATCAGGTCCCGAGCCCCGAACTTCGTCGAGGTTTATGTGGAGTGTCCTCTCGAAGTTTTGATTGCGCGAGATGCAAAGGGCCTTTATAAGAAGGCGTTGGCTGGAGAACTTCCGCAGTTCACCGGTGTAACAGATCCTTACGAACCACCACTGAATCCGGAAGTGACGGTCCACACCGCCGTCGAAAGCCCCGAGCAGAGCGCCGACAAGGTCTGGGAGGCATTACACAGGTTGGGACTTGTTAGTTTCGATCACGGCAACTGATTTGCGCGGGACTGCGCGCGGATCTGATCGAGGCTCACGGCATCGAAGAAAGGTTGTTGCTGTGGGTCGGCCAGCCAGCGCGCCAGGCCGCGGGCGTCCGGCCAAAGCAGCGCCACGCTGCCGGACATCCCCTGGCATGCGGCCCAATTCTTCCACGCCTCGTGGATGGCGCGCCGTTCCTCGGGCGTTTTGGAATCGAGGCTCACGGCGAGCGCAACCACCGTCACCTGGGCGTCCTGGATGTCGATATGCGCCAGAGCGGCCGATTCGATGCCGGGAGGGCCGTCAGGCATCGAGCCGGCGGGACGGCCGGCATCCGACTGCAGGTAGTCGACCAGGGGGTTCGCGCCTTGGGCCGCAGCGTCGGGATGGGCGTCCAGGTAGGCCTCGCAATCGAAGAGCGGGTGGGGGCTGGCAGCTCCAGCGCCGCTCTCCAGAAAGTGCGCGAGCAGGTTCTGGCCGGGGGCCTCCGCGCAGGAGTTCCGGTAGTGGCTGGGTTCAAACCAGGGAAGCGGCTTGCGGTCTTCCGCGGCTCCGTTACTCACGTAGTGGACCAGCGGATTCACTCCGGCGCCGCGGATGTCGGGATTGCGGTCGAGGTAGAAGCCCGGGTCGAAGAGCGGGTGCGGCTGGCGCAACTCCGCGGCGCCGTGCTTCAGGTAATGGCACAGCGGGTTGGCGCCGGCGGCTGCCACGTCGGGGTATTTCCGAAGATAGAACGCGGGGTCGAACAGGGGATGCGGCTGGCGGCCCTGGTAAGCGCCCTCGACCAGGAAGTGGAGCAGCGGGTGGGAGCGGCCCGCGCTTTCGTCTGGAGAAGAAATCCGGTAATAGTCCGCGTCGAACAGCGTCTTCCGCGCGCTCCCGCTCAGCTCCCGCCAATACGGAACGAGGCTCGCAACGCGCCGCGCCGTGGTGAATAATCCGCCTGACGCCTGGGTGTGGCGCTTCTCCCGCTGGACCGGCCGAGCGGTCCGCCGCGGGACCTGCTGGAAGCGGCGCAGCACCTCCGCGCGGGCCCGGTCCACAAGCTCGCGGTCGAGCACGTTCAGCCGCAGCAACTCCTCGTACACTTCCTGGCTGCAGGCCTGCCGGAGCTTCTCGGTGCGGCTGGCAACGCTGCCCTCGAGGCCGTCCGAGACGTTGACCGCCGGCCGGTCGCAATCCAATTCGGGGAAGGCGCAGCGCAGGGCGTGCGCGCCCGCGGCGACGCTCTGGTCGAAACAATCCACCACCCCCAGAAAAGATGTGGGCAGCATGCGCTGGATGGCCAGATCGAGATCGCGCGGCTCGGGCTCGTCGGAGTCGCCGGCGCAGGCCAGCAAGTTGACCTGGACATTCTTCACGAAGAGCGGAAACTCCCGGATCATGCCGGCGATGAAATCGCCCAGCGCGGTGCCGTTGGCCAGGTCGCTCATGGGATCGGCGGGGTTCGGTCTCTTGCGGAAGTAAGTGTAGATGGACCGGATGCGGTCGATGGGGTCGCGCAGGAAGCAGATGTCGAAGAACAGGTAGCCGGGTGCTTGCGGGAGCGGGTGGCGGACCTGGTGGCTGGACAAGGCGCGTAGGTTAGGCCGGGCGTCGAAGAAGCGCACCAGGTCGGGATTGGAGATCAACCCTTCACCAGCGGGCGTGTCCAGTCTAGCGAACCGCCCGCCGAAGCTGTGGTCCAAGATTTCTTCGATGGTCGAGCCGGCGTTCTTGAAAATGTGATAGTGCAGAATGACCAACCGCATGAGGGCCGGACCGATCATGCGATAATAGCACGTTTGACATTCCTGCTCGGATTCCTCATAGCGGCGGCGGTCGGTCTGACGGGAGTGGGAGCGGGATCGCTGACCGCGCCGCTGCTCATTCTGGCTTTCCACCAGCCGCCCGCCGCGGCGGTGGGAACGGCGCTGGTGTTCACCATGGCGATCAAAGTGGTTGTGGCGCCGGTGTACATGAAACGCAGGCAGGTGAATGTGCGCGCGCTGGGGGCGATGTGCGGCGGCGGCGTCCCGGGCGTGCTGGCGGGAACGCTGCTGCTCTCCTATCTCGACGTGCACCGCTATGAGCGCGCGGTGCTGCTGCTGGTGGGGGTGATGGTGGCGGCGATGGCGCTGTACAACCTCTACCGGCTGGCGCGGCCGAGCGGCGCGGCGGCGGGACGCGACCGCCTCGCGTGGGTGGCGGCAGTGGCCGTGCCGATCGGAGCGGAAGTGGGGTTCTCGTCGGCCGGCGCGGGTGCGCTGGGGTCGCTGGTGCTGCTGAATCTCACCAACCTGACGCCGGCGCAGGTGGTGGGGACGGACCTGTGCTTCGGACTGGTGGTCTCGAGCATCGGCGGGGCGTGGCACCTTTCCGCCGGCGACTACAATTCGATTCTTCTGCGGGGGCTGGCGCTGGGCGGGCTGGTCGGGGTGCTGGCGGGCGCGTGGCTGTCCTCCGTTCTGCCGGCGCGGCCGCTGCGCGCGGCGCTTTCAGTGGCGCTATTCGGGCTGGGACTGGAACTCTGCTGGAAGGCTTGTTTTTGAACTATGGATTCTCCGGAATTGCTGCAAAAGATGAAACGGGATTGGGACGATCGCGCGCGCGAGAACTTCCAGTATTATATTGTCAATTCCCGCACAGATTGGTCCGACGAAGACTTCAGGGCATCCGGGGATCAAACCGTCGAGCGCTATGTTCTGACGGATATGGAGAACGTGTGTCAGGGCAAGCGGCCATGCGACATGAAGGTGCTGGACTTCGGATGTGGCGCCGGGCGTGTGACCCGCTCGCTCGGGAAGCTGTTCGGTGAAGTTCACGGTGTCGATATCAGCAGCGAAATGCTGAAACTGGCTGGAAAAGCGCTTGCGGACTTGCCTAACGTCCGGCTTTATGAGACCAACGGACAGGACCTGGACGTCTTAGGAGACTTGTTATTCGATTTTGCATTCTCGTTTTCAGTGTTTCATCACATTCCGGGCAAGGCCATCATTGAGAACTGCATCGGGCAGGTCGGCCGGCATCTGCGCTCCGGCTGCCTCTTCAAGTTTGAAGTCCAAGGCCATCCATTTGAAGCTCCGGAAGGCGATACGTGGCTAGGCACGCCGCTCAGTGAACGGGACATGCTTGAGATTGCGGACCGCACCGGCTTTGAATCCCGCTACAGAGTAGGGGAAGGCCAAGAGTCCTACTGGCACTGGTTCTTCAAGAAATAAGCCGGCTTCATTCCCAGACGCACCGGATGCCAAGCTTGTTGCCGCGGTGCTCCGGCTCGACCGTGCCGCGGTACGACGCGCGCGTGAGCCTGGAGGTGCTGCCCCACGAACCGCCGTGCGGCATTTTAAGCTGGCCGCTGGCGGGCCCCGTTGGATCGCTCTGCGGGCCGGCCTGGTAAGGCCCATTCCAGTCCGCGACCCACTGCCACGTGTTCCCCAGCATATCGTACAGCCCGAAGGCGTTGGGCAACTTTTGCCCCACTTCGTGAGACTGGTTTC